>Ga0315336_1002660_pt1 | contig 26449 bp, 20 predicted proteins | sample ASW5metaG_FD_204512 | JGI IMG/M metagenome (GOLD analysis project Ga0315336, IMG submission 204512) | Ammonia-oxidizing marine archaeal communities from Monterey Bay, California, United States - ASW #5 | ecosystem: Environmental > Aquatic > Marine > Intertidal zone | place: USA: California... | reverse complement strand
AAACTCCAGAAAATGATTTGGTTTGCGGCACATGACGCCCGAATACAGATTCGAGAGCAGAGGATATTTCACCAAGAGTAGCCCTTGCTTTCGCCGCGCCAATACAAGCTTCGAGCAGTTGCCCGTTATCAGACCTTGCCGCGGTTTCGATCGCCAAGATAGACGTATCGACGGCTGACTTGTCTCGCTGTGCACGAACTCGATCCAATTGCTGCAATTGAGAGAGGCGAACAACATCATTGTCGATTTCTCGCACGTCAATCTTGCGAGTCCCTGCTTCGGAGGCAGTTTGATGTTGGAATCTATTAACTCCTACGAGAACTTCCTCTCCCGAGTCAATCTGAGCCTGACGCGTCGCTGCGGATTGTTCGATGCGTGTTTTGGGGATACCCAGAGAAACAGCCTGAGCCATACCGCCAACCTTTTCGATCTCTGCTATCAGCGTTCGCGCAGAGCTCATGAGCTGAGACGTCAGGTCCTCAACGTAAAAAGAGCCTCCGAAAGGATCGATTACGGATGTTAAATCAGTTTCCGTTTGCAGAATCAGTTGCGTGTTTCGCGCGATGCGCGCCGAAAAGTCCGTTGGTAATGCGATTGCCTCGTCGAGCGCATTAGTATGTAGTGATTGTGTATGTCCTGCAACTGCTGCAAGAGCTTCAAGGCATGTTCTGCTAACGTTGTTGAAGGGATCCTGCGCGGCGAGCGACCAGCCGGACGTTTGGCAATGAGTGCGCAGCAGAGACGACTTGGGATTTCGAGGCTGAAACCTTTCCATCAACTCGAACCAGAGGGCACGGGCAGCTCGTAATTTGGCCGTCTCTACGAGCACGTTCATCCCAATTCCAAAAAAGAACGAAACACGGGGTGCGAAAGAATCGATATCGAGCCCTGCTGCTACTGCCTGCTTCACATATTCGAGACCATCCGCCAGTGTATATGCTAGCTCTAGCTCGGCAGATGCGCCGGCTTCGTGCATGTGATAACCACTGACGGAAATGGTATTGAAAAGAGGCATGTTCTGCGATCCGAATCGGATAATGTCTCCCACAATCCGCATAGAGGCTTCGGGCGGATAGATAAACGTGTTCCGCACCATGAACTCCTTCAGGATGTCATTTTGAATCGTGCCAGAAAGCCGATCTCGAGAAACACCGGATTCTTCCGCAGCAACAATGAAGAAAGCGAGAACGGGCAGAACGGCGCCGTTCATTGTCATAGAGACACTCATTTGATCCAGGGGGATGCCATCGAAGAGAGCTTTCATGTCCTCGACGGTATCGATAGCCACTCCTGCCATCCCCACATCACCCACGACCCGTTCGTGGTCAGAATCATATCCTCGGTGCGTCGCTAGATCGAACGCAACCGACAGGCCCTTCTGTCCAGCGGCTAGATTTCGCCGATAGAACGCGTTCGATTCCTTGGCCGTTGAGAATCCTGCGTATTGCCGAATAGTCCAGGGCCGCCCAGTGTACATGCTTGCGTAGGGACCACGAATGTAGGGTTGCTCACCCGCGGGAGGAAGAACGTGATCGTGCCGCGGACCATCATACCGATCCTGTGCCATCAAGTCACCTCGATCCGATTCGGCAGTTCCGCCTGTTCCGTGACCAACGGCCGATGGAGGAGAGGTATACAAGGGAGTTTTCAATTGTTGTCCTCCCAGGATGGAAAAGAAAAAGAGGTCAATCCATCGATATGAGGCCCTTGAAGACCATCATTGTCGACTAAAGATCGACTTCTGACATCAGCACGATCTCGAGTTAGCCACTTTCCGACTGACGGATGAGCCGCTAAGTCTGCGGTGGGTATGTCCTTGATTTTCAGAAAACGGGTCCAGGCAGATTGAGCATACGCTTCAGTGGCATTTTCAACAGAAAATGATCCCGAACACGCGTCCCTAACGCGATCCAAATGAGCTTCAGACCTCAAGATTCGAGAGATGTTGAGTGACAGCCTGCGAGCTTCATCATCGGCATAACCTTCAGACAAAACGTTCCAAGGCTGAATACTGAGGATGTCCGCGGAGCCAAGAACTGCGGCGGTCGCATGAAGGGTACTTCTGACCAGATTGTTGTCCTGATTGTTTGCTCCCAGATCCATGCGAGAAGTAATAGCATGAAGCGTCTGGTGATGATCTGCGATACCGTGAATGCCAGCTAGGTGGCTTAGCGCATGCCGTAGAGCGCGTGTCTTTGATATTTCGGCTACAAATCTTGATCCTACTGGAAAAAATACTGGAATCGGATTATTCGAGATTCGATAATGGTGGTCCAATAGATAGAGTGCCAGTGCGATTTGAGAGACAGGGCCGAAGCCAATGGATTCCAGCAGATAGATATTTACGGCTGTTCCAAGTTTGTCATCGCCTGAAGCATTCGTCCTGTTCAGAACGGACTGAAGGGTAGTGTCAACGAGTATGTCGTTCAGCGATCCAGTTTCAAGATGGGTCAGACGGCCTGGCTCCCCGCTATTCACCAGAACCCGTCCCATAGAAAGATTGGCTTTCTTCGGGTCAGTCGCTGCAGCATGATCACATATGAACAGTCCGTTCCCTGACGCTTCTGGAACGAGAGCTTCAAACTCCCAATCATTGATCGCGTCAATCGAAAGGTGTAACGGATTGGTCTGCAACGATTCTAGTGAAATCGAAGCATCGATCTGCCATGATGGACTATTCGTTGTCAACTGGAGGAAACTCGGATTCGTTCTCTGAAAAACATTATAACTAAGGTGGAAATATTACTACTGCGTCAAGGTACGGTATCGTCGTTGCAGATCGAACATCATGACGGCGGTGGCAATAGACACATTCAGTGATTGCTTCACGCCTAGCTGAGGTAATTCTAAGGCAAAATCACATTCATTCAGTGTGGCCTCCGATATACCAGCTACCTCATTACCGACCACAAGACATATAGGATAGGCACCGATTAACAGGCTTTCGGTAGGTTGTGGAGAATCTGTTATCTCAAGGGCAGCAACAGTATAGCCAAGCGTCTTCAGGTGTTTGATTTCTGAGGTTGTACTCTCAATCCGTCTCCAGGGCACGAAATCTTGGGCGCCGAGAGCCGACTTGTGGACACCTTTGTGATCGCCGCCGGGTGTGATTCCAGCCAGAAGTACCTCACGAACGAGTAGCGCATCGGCCGTACGAAGGATCGCCCCCACATTGTGTGCAGACCTGATGTCCTCGAGCAGTACAACGATCGGAAATCGTACAACCTCTCCAATATTGGCGGGAGCTACTCTGGGGATTGCATCATGTGCGAGCTTTTTCATGCCTTCCGTGTCGTGTCCAATTCATCAAATTCGGGCCGAGTGTAGTTTGAAAGGTCGTTACTCTCACGATAATTTTGGCGGAAACCAGGTGAATACGTGATCATAGCCATAGATGGACCCGCGGGGTCGGGGAAAAGTTCGACAGCGAAAGCGGTTGCAACTCGATTAGAGGCTCTCTACATCGATACGGGAGCAATGTACCGCGCCGTTGCTGTGTATTCGCTTCGTAACAATCTTTCGCCTGAAGACGCTGCTTTCTCGGGTATGCTGGAGAACATCGAGGTTGATCTGAGATCATCTGATACAGGAATCGTGGTGATGCTGAATGGGGAGGATGTTTCAGAGGAAATCAGATCAAGTGCGGCCAGCAACATGTCTTCTCGAGTGAGCAAACGAGCGGACGTTCGAAAACACCTCGTTTTCCTGCAGCGAAAGATGGCCAGTGAGGCATCTTCTCGCGGAGTGTCCGTGGTGATGGAAGGCCGTGATATCGGAACGGTGGTTTTCCCAAATGCAGAGTTCAAATTCTTCTTGACTGCCAACTCATCTGTGCGGGCTGAACGTCGAGCAAAAGAAATGAGACTGAAGGGATTGAAGGTTGATTCAGGCGAACTACTGAAGGAGATCGAAGAGCGCGATGACAGAGATGCATCTCGAGATATTTCGCCGTTGAGAATTGCCGAAGACGCCATCGAGCTGGACACCAGTGATCTCTCATTTGAAAATCAGGTGGAGAATATTTTGGAGCGAATTCGCGGGAACGACTAGTTACTAATGATGTAACACGTCTTCTGCGCCAAATTGGAGCAGCCCGATCGCGAAGTGGGTTTCCGATGGGATTAAAACAACTAGACAGAGCCAGCCGAAGACACCCATTATTTCTCTTTCGGCAGGGGCTCATAGATGAACACTATGGCTGAAGATCAGCAAAAGGATGTTCAGGACCAGGAAGACACTCCCGTAGAAGCTACCGTAGAGGAAACTGCAACAGCAGAAACCACAACGGCTGAAGCAGATGTCACTGTCGAAGAGACACCGGTCACTGAAGAAAATCCAGAAAGCGAAGCTGTAACTTCCGAGGAACCTGCAGAAGCAGAAGCCGCACAGGAAGAACAGACAGCAACCGAAACCGAAGAACCAGAAGCACCCGTAGCCGATGAACCTGCTGTCGAAGCAGAAACATCAGAAGTCGCGGAAACCGCAGCCGATACAGAGGAGGCGACAGCGGAAGCTGAGACGCCAGAAGAAGCCGCCTCGATTGAACAGGATGATAGTCCTGTCGAAGAAGCCGGGAATGTCGTCGTTCAGGCTACCGGCATAATCGGTTTTACCGGTGAAATCACTGGTGAGGTATACAAATTAGAAGACCTGGATCAGGTAACAGATCCCGAAGACGTGAACGTCGGTCTCGACGATCTACGAAAACTCGTCGAGAACACACTGACAAATGTCTCGGAAAATGAGATTGTTGCCGGTAAGGTCGTGAGCGTTGGGGAAAAAGATGTCGTAATTGACATCGGTTTCAAAAGTGACGGTATTGTCTCACGTGGTGAGTTTGGCGAAGAGCTGGCTGCAGGCGAAGAGGTTGAAGTTTACCTCGAGCGCATCGAAGACTACCACGGACAGCTGGTACTTTCGAAAACGAAAGCCGATACCGTACGTCGCTGGCGCCGCATTGAGCATGCATTCGATAGCGAAGAGGTACTCGAGGGTACAATCGTTAGAAGAATTAAAGGCGGTATGATCGTCGAACTTCTTGACGGAATGGAAGCATTCCTTCCAGGTTCGCAGATCGACGTTCGCCCAGTTCGTGATTTCGATGCGTATCTCGAAAAACGGATGGAGTTCAAAATTGTTAAACTCAATCCAGCGAATGAAAACATTGTTGTTTCGCACAAAGCGCTCATCGAGAAAGATCTCATGGCGCAGCGAGAAAACATTCTGTCAACCATGGAGCCTGGCCAGATTCTCGAGGGAATGGTCAAAAACATTACCGACTTCGGTGTATTCATCGACTTGGGTGGTGTAGACGGACTCTTGCACATTACAGACCTTTCATGGGGTCGCGTGTCGCATCCTTCAGAACTCGTCACACTTGATGAGAAACTGAACGTTGTAGTTTTGGACTACGACAAAGAGCGTCAGCGCATCTCGCTTGGTTTGAAACAGTTGCAGAAACATCCATGGGAAGACATCGAGGAGAAACTTGCCGGAAGCGAGTTGGTCGACGGGAAGGTCGTTTCGATCACAGACTACGGTGCTTTCGTAGAGCTCGAGAAAGGAATTGAAGGACTGGTTCATATCTCAGAGATGAGTTGGACAGAGCATATCAGACATCCTTCTCAGATGGTCTCGCTGGGACAGATTGTTCAGGTGAAAATTCTGAACGTCGATTCCGAAGGCAAGAAAATCTCACTTGGAATGAAACAGCTTGAGCCGGATCCATGGGAGAATATCGCTGAGCGATATCCGCCAGGAACGGTTATGCGTGGCAAAGTTCGCAATATCACCAACTTCGGTGTGTTTGTTGAAATTGAACCAGGTATCGACGGGTTGGTCCACATTAGTGACCTGTCCTGGACAAAGCGGATTCGACATCCTTCCGATATGGTCAAGAAAGGCCAGGAACTGGACGTCGTTGTGTTGAATATCGATACAGACGAGCGTCGTATTTCTCTCGGACACAAGCAGGTTGATACCAATCCTTGGAATCAGTTCGCTCAGGTCTACTCAGAAGGCGCCGTGTCGAACGCAAAGGTTGTTCGAATCGAGGACAAAGGGATGGTTGTTGAACTGCCCCTCGAAGTGGAAGCCTTCGTTCCAGATGGTGAACTACCAGAAGGCAAGTCTCTGGTCGATTTCAAGGAGGGTGATGAAGTAGAGAGTCTCTACGTAATCCGCTTCGACGTAAATCAAAAAGAGATTGTCCTCAGCGCAACAGCACAGGCTCGGACGCAAGAACGTGCGGAACGTGCTGCTGAAAAAAGAGAAAAATCAGCTGCCCGTAAGCAGGAAGCTCGTGAAGTCAAACAATACATCGACAAGGAAGGCGCATCAGGGCCAACTACGCTCGGTGAATTGTCTGGTCTCGCAGAGCTGAAAGCCAAGATGGAGCAGACAGAAGCAGCAGCTCCTGCTGTAGAAGAAGCTCCTGCAGAAGAGGCCCCGGCTGAAACTGAAGCAGCGGAAGAGGCTCCAGCAGAGGAGGCCGTGGCTGAAGAAGCACCAGCAAAAGAGGAGAAGCCTAAAAAGAAACCGCGCGCCAAAGCCAAGAAAAAAGTGGCTAAAAAGGCGGAAAAAGCTCCTGCAGAAGAGCCTGCGGCCGAAGAGGCAAAGCCAGAAGAATCCGAAGCAGAAGAACCTGCATCGGAGGATTCTGACGAAGGCTGATCCTTCTGAAATAGCTTGAATAGGAGAGGGGCGGCATTTCATGCCGCCCCTCTTTTGTTTGAAACAAGTACGAATCGGTAGGTAGGTAGTAGATCGCCATCGTTTCACAGCAGATATTGGGAGGAAAGGGTGGCGCAGTTCATCTTGAATTCCGCTTCACAACCTATCGATGACACAACAGACGAGTAAATACGACGACAATCAGGAGGACTCGGGACAGGATCATGATCCCTCGACCATCTTAGAGCATGCTGGTTCGGGCTGTCAAAATGTTGTAATTCATGTTGGGAAACACAAGGTTGCTAGTACCTACATGCAACATCTGATTTTCCCCCAATTGACGAAGTACTATTGTACGAAGACAGGCGTCATGCGTTGGTTGACGAAACAGCCGTTTATCCCGGCAAATTTTCGTGAGAAGGTATACAACAACTATTTCGATAAATCGAGGCGCGGAACGAGTCCGGGACGCGATGATCTATTGTTGATCTCGCGAGAAGGCCTCTCTTCGAGCCCCGATTTGAACAGGGTTGATAAGTATGCTGAATCGCTATCTAAAGCCTATCCGCAAGCTAGAGTGCTGATCTGTATCCGAGAGCAGTATGACCTTATGGTTACGTTATTCTTCTGGCATACGGCAAAAAGGCGAATGACACTCAACCTGCCAAAGTACGCGGATTGGGTGATGGATTATGCTCCTCAGTTTTTACTGCATCATGAAGCCGTTGACGCTTACGTGAAATGGTTTGGTAAAGACCGTGTAACCGTTATGCCTTATGAATTAAATAGGCTTTCGAAAGATAATTTTATCCATAAAGTAGCTGAATGGATCTCCCCAGAAGTAAAGATATCGATACCCGACTACCGCATGAATGTATCCTTCAAGACAGCGGCCGTTTTGAGATCCTATATTTTAGTCAATCACAGCCTGTTGAGAGTCATGGCCTATTTCATGCCATCGATGACAAGAATATTACCCTCAGGGATTGCGCAGCACTATCGACACTTTGTGTCAAAATTCAGTAAGCAAAATTTGGCCCCGTTTATAAATCGAATTTTTCCTGGGAGCCAAAAAATCGAGCCCGGGGAGGAAATTCGTAGGAAGTGGGATGCGACATTTGCAGACTCCAATTCCCGAATCGAGGAGGCGCTTGGAATATCGCTTGCTGAATTCGGGTACGTGACGACGGAGAAAACGAACTAGCAGAAGAGGAGAAAAAGAAAAAATAATTATGACTAAAGTCCCAGATTGGAAGCAACCGACACCGAAAGAAGAGCAGCTTAACCGTGTTTTGCGAAAGCGCTACGACGGCCGAGTAGGCATACTGCTCGATAAACTGTTGGCAGATAAAGAGATAAACCTATATCACAGTTATGCGAACGTCGTTTCGGTGCGGAGGCTGGGCTATAACGACCATGGCCCGGTTCACGCCAGAATTACGACTTATAACGCATTGAAGATCTTGACTTTACTCCACGAGGGCGGTGTTAAGACCAGCCTGGAAGAGGAACAGGTCGCTGGGTATGAGGAGTCACAAATTGCAGTGGCACTTGGCTGTTTTCTGCACGATACCGGCATGGGAGTCACTCGAGATCAGCACGAATGGCATTCTATCAATTTGATAGATCCGATCATTGTAAGGTATCTCGAGTGGCTGTATCCCGATGAAATGGAAAAACGCATCGTGCTCCGTTCCATGGTCCATGAAGTAATTGTGGGACACATGGCTCATACACGAATCCACTCGGTTGAAGCAGGAATTGTGTTGGTGGCCGACGGCACAGACATGACAAAGGGAAGATCTTTAATTCCAATCAATTTGCAGTTTGATGCAAAAGTTGGAGACATGCATCGCTTTTCCGCGAATACCATTTCTCGCGTGGAAATAACGAGTGGGCAAAACAAACCCGTGCGTGTTTCAATTCAAATGGATAACGCCACGGGATTATTCCAGATTGAGGAAGTATTGATGGGCAAAGTGAAAGCCTCGCCGATCATAAAACACCTGGAGATTGAAGCAATTATCGATGGGGAAGAGCCGAGGATGTATTTGAAGTGAGAGAGTGGTTAAAGTGAGATCGTGCTGAATGAAGCCGGGCTACTAACGAAGCGAAACCGTTGATCTTCCTCCAACAATCTCCCTCACGTCTTCGAAAGTGCGGGTGCCACTGACTACGTCAGCAAGCAATTCTCCGAACAAGGCTCCCCATTTGAACGAATGTCCTGAACCACCACTGATTGAAAGTGATGATCGGCGTTGCTCTAATATTATGCTGCTCTGAGGAGCCATAGCGTAGTAGCAAACTGAGCAATCTTCAACCACTATGGGTGAGTCCGTTTGAATTCGGTCATTTAGAATCGAGTCAAGTTGCGTGCGTTCAGATGCTGTAACTGATCGTTCTGTCTTAGGTGGCTCGATCTTGTGAAGATGGTGGCCGCCGAATTTCATGGGAAATGATTCACTACCCGGTACAAGATAGAGACCAGCTTCACCGTCCATATCCAGAATCATGGGGCAATTATTTTCTACAGTTAATTCGCTCGAAGGAGAAAAGCAGCGACCTATAGTCTGCCGGGACGAGACAATACTATCATTGAGAAACGAAGGGTCCTTATCGGAAAACGCTGGATGCCATGCACCAAGTGCTGTGACGATATAGTCCGCCTCAAACTGTTCGTCACTCTTGGAGCGAAGCACACCCTCAGAACTATCTACTGAGGCTATTTCGCAGTGAGGAGTGAAGGCAACACCCTCCCCAAGCAAATAGGTTTTCAGACTGGTTAGAATTTCCTTCGCTAACAAAATCCCTCCGGCCGGAGTGTAAATTCCCGCTTCCTTCTGTCCGAGCTTCAGCCAGGTAAAACGTCGCCTTAGTTCTTCATTGCCAAAAACTTGATACTCGACTCCCATCTCCGCGAGAGAGGAGATCGACTCCCTAGTCCAAGAGGAATTAGTTAGACCTAAGGCGAGACACCCGGTCTCGATGTAATATCGTTCTTCAAGTTGTTCAAATAGACTACTCCAGCTTTCTAAGGCCACAGGTACGAGTGAGGCGTAGAATTTCTGCGTACCATATAGGTGACGAATTAATCGGTGATGATCGAAACTCGAGGAGAGTGGATTCGGGATTGGCCCTTGATCGATGACATGAACAGCATGTCCATAACATCGCAGTGACCGAGCGATACAGAGGCCCATAATTCCGGCACCTACAACAATTACTTTCATGCTCGCACTAGTCTATAGGCTAGGATTGCGGCAGTAAGATCTTCGATCATCGACTCTCAAGGGTTGAGGTGTAAAAGCGCAGATCGTAGATTCCGCACCGCAACGGGGACGAATACGGAAGTGTAATTGACTCCCGAATTCCATTCCCCATAACAATACGCATGGAAAAGCAAGACAAGCTACATATTCTGAGTGAGTCCGAGGGATCTTCCGTTCCCTTCCTCAGAGGGATTTTGACACGATCTCTCCAGAAAACGGGATTGTCATTTGAAATCGCATACGGCATTGCCTCTGGCGTCCGGTCGATATTGGAAGGAGCGGGTGGGATTTCAACGAAAAAAATCCGTAAAACTGTGGCGATCTATCTGCAGGACAACGGCTACAGCGATTTCGTTGACGCGTACATGAAAGTATCGGTTGAGCTTCCCCGTTTGACGGTCGTTACGAGCGACGGTGCGGACTCTCCTTTTTCCAAAGGTCAATTAGCAGATTCTCTGGAGATATGCGCCCTTCCGCGAGAGCAGATCTACGAGGTTGTGACCGCAATAGAAACGGAGATGCTCGTCGGCGACAGAACGATGATCTCGACGAAACAAATAACTGCTCGAGTCCTGGAGTTGCTGAGAGTCAGAGTTGGCGCCGAAACAGCCGAAATCTATCAAAGATGGGTTGATTTTTCTCATGCCGATAAACCACTAATTATTTTGGTGGGCGGTACGACGGGGAGCGGAAAAAGCTCGATCAGTTCTGAATTGGCACATCGTCTGGATATCGTTCGGACGCAGTCAACGGACATGCTTCGAGAAGTCATGCGATTGATGGTTCCGCCGCGGCTTCTTCCGACCCTTCACGCCTCTTCATTCGAAGCTTATACGAGCCTTCCCACAGCCGGCTCGAATGCGACGGAAGCGGAAATGATTGCGGGGTATCTGACCCAATCCGGTCAGGTGGCGGTTGGGGTAGAGGGCGTGTTGGGGAGAACCGCAAATGAACAGGTGTCCCTCATCCTCGAAGGTGTTCACTTGCATCCCGAGTTCATGCATCAGATCGAGCAGGAAACCGGAGCGTTAGTTGTACCCGTAATTCTGGCCGTAATTAAGCCAAAAAGACTCAAAAAGAGGCTAGTAGGGCGTGGACACGCGATTCAATCCCGTAGATCCGAACGATATCTCGAAAGCTTTCAACAGATTTGGGATTTGCAGTCGTTCCTTCTTTCGGAAGCAGACACCCATAACGTATCAATCGTTGAAAATGACGATGAGGAACAGACTGTCCGGACAATTCTTCAGATCATATCGGCCCATCTGAAGCGCGAGGTTGTCTAAACCTCCACCGTATCTGCCTTCAATATGGTCTGACGAAGACGTAGTCTAACATGGTTTGAACGATTAAAAGGAAGCTGTAATCGTCACGCGAGCGTTTATGGTCGCATCTTCATCATAATCGTTTTTGGAATAAATCACGTTTGGGATGATTTCAATTCCGTCTTCGGGACTAAATGCAAGACCGAGAACAGCCCAATTCTGATCTGACTCGGCACCCATATCATCCCGAGTAAAAAAGTCATATCGGGCGATCAATCGTTTGGTATCGCTTACCTGGTATTGCCCGAATAGTGATACGCCGATTCTCGTGTCATCTTCAGCTTCGTCGTCGTAGGATTTGGGGCTTAAATAGCTTTCAACACCAAGTTTGTAGTCTGCTGCGGTATAACCCACAAACGAGTTTACGCTAAAAGATGAACCGCCATCAAACTGGTAGTAATCACCACCAAGTGTCAGGCCTATCTGGTCATTAGCCTTGAATTCCAGCTGAGCATAAGCTCTTTTGAATTTATCTGATTCGGCTTTTCCCGAGGAATTGTTTCCGACCATCGCTGCATATGAAACGCGACCATCTGATGTGAGCGGTCCCTTAAAGGTGATGCCCATATCTCGAGAGCTCGCGATTTTCGTGCGATCTTGAATCGTCTTTTCCAGACTACGATATCCCCACTGCTTTTCGGCCGGACCCCAAAGTGGTGGAGAACTGAGACCAAATGTGATAGAGTGCCCATCACCAAGGGCATCATTCCACTTGACATACAAGTCTTTGACGAATGGAGCTGGTTTTCCCTGGGCGGTAGTCGAATTATCCGCGCCCTCAAAACGAACTCGCCCAGAGAACGCTTCCGAGATGACGTAGTCCGCTGTCAAATAAACACGCCGAAAGCCAAAGCCATTTTCACCCTCCCGATCTTCGTCCGGGGAGCTTATCAGATAGGCGTAGTCAGAGAAGATGGATCCGCTTAGTTTGAGCGCGTCCTGAGCGACGGCCGAAATGGGGGAGAAATGAACCAGAATTACTACAAGCGAGAGAATAAGCGCGCGAGGCTTGTTCATGGCTGATTGGGATATTGTTTGCGGAAAACCGCTTATTCGAGGAGTCATATTGTAACCATAATTCTCCCATGTTACTCGTTCAATATTACGGGAGTGTTACCAGCTAATAGTGAAATGAATCCAGCACAAAAAATAAGGGATGGGTCGCTTCGCGACCCACCCCTTATCAACGAATGTGCCTGGCGCCTTCTAGTCGTCAACATTGTCGATCTGTGCTTTCTGCAGCTTGCCGCTGTAGTCTACGTAGATTGTCTTCGTTTCCGTATAAAACTCGAACACTTCCCAGCCTCCTTCGCGGTGACCGTTTCCAGTTCCTTTAACGCCGCCAAAAGGCATGTGCGCTTCAGCACCGATGGTAGGCCCATTTATATAGGTAATACCGGCCTCAATCTCGTGCATCGCACGGAATGCGGTCGCGACATCCTGAGTATAGATGGCTGAAGACAGTCCAAATTCTACGTTGTTTGCCACTTTGACCGCCTCTTCGTAAGAAGAAATCTTAATCACAGACAAAACTGGACCGAATATTTCTTCCTTTGCCACCCGCATGTTGGAGGTGACATCGGTGAAGATGGTTGGCTGAAAGAAAAATCCTCCTTCAAGACTACCTGAAGTTTCGCGTTTGCCACCAAGCGCGATGGTTGCACCTTCCTCGATCGCAATTTCCATGTAACGCTCAATTTTGTCCATGGCCTTCTGATTGATGACTGGGCCCATTTCCGTTTCATCTTCGTTTCCGTAGCCCAATTTGAGCGCCGATGCTTTCTCTTTGAGCATTCCGACCAACTCATCGTGCACGTCTTCGTGTACAATCAAACGAGAAGTGGCAGTACATCGCTGTCCTGTTGTTCCAAATGCGCCCCAAAGGAGACCATCGATCACGAGATCGAGATCGGCGTCGGCAAGCACGATCATCGGGTTTTTTCCGCCCATCTCGAGCGATAAACGCTTATGCATTCGTCCGCATGCTTCCCCGATTTTCGACCCGGTCTCAGTCGAGCCGGTGAAAGAAACGGCGTTCACATCTGGGTGTTCGACAAGTGCTCTACCGGCCGTCCCTGCTCCTTGCACAAGATTGACCACTCCGGGTGGTAGACCTGCGTCTTCGAATACTTTCACGAGCAACGCGCCGCTGTGAGGTGCTTCTTCACTAGGCTTGAACACCACCGTGTTGCCCGCTGCAAGCGCCGGAAACATCTTCCATGTTGGAACAGCAACAGGGAAATTCCAAGCCGTGATGACGCCACAGACTCCGATTGGCCTGCGGATCGACATGTTGAACTTGTTAGGCATCTCACTAGGGACGGTGTGGCCGAAGAGGCGACGCGTCTCTGTCGCAGCATAATATGCGGTGTCAATCGCTTCCTGAACGTCACCTTTCGTTTCGAAAAAGGGTTTGCCCATCTCGCGTGTCATCTGAAAGGCCAACTCGCTCTTGCGCTCCGTCAATAAATCTCCAATTCGGCGCAAGATGTCTCCTCGTGCGGGAGCAGGCATTCTGCCCCAAGTCTGATATGCTTTACGGGCTGCGCGAACCGCATCGTCGACGTCTTCAACTCCAGACTCAGGAAATTGTCCGACTACGTCACTATTGACCGCGGGATTGACATCTTTAAACGTTGTGCCACCGGACGCATCTTGCCAGATTCCGTCGATGTAATTTTGATTCAGTACTTCAGACATTGAGGCCTGCAATTGATTGAGAAATTGAATTGATACAAAACTACCCTGACGCTCGTCTGAGAACAAGTAAAGATTCTGCGCGGAAAATCAACTCAATGCAGGGATCGACGTTGTATATTCAAGCCCGCTTTTTCGGTCGGACAGAACAGAAGAGAAAAGAAGAAGGAGAAAAATGATCGATCTTTCCAAGAGACTATCGCAGCGTGTACAAACGGTTCCACCTTCCGGGATTCGAAGGTTTTTCGAGATCGCGGCGACGATGGATGAAGTCATTACGCTAGGAATTGGAGAGCCGGATTTCGTATCTCCAAGCGCGATAATGGAAGGTGCGAAACGTTCGATGGATGAGGGAAAGACGGGTTATACCTCGAATGCGGGAATCGCGCCGCTGAGGGAGGCGATCTCAGAAGAGATCGACCGACTTTATGGGGTTCGATACGACCCCGCCGATCAGGTTTTGGTAACCGTCGGGGCAAGTGAAGCGGTCCAGCTGGCGATGCTGGCTCTGTTGGATCCTGGAGATGAAATTCTAATACCTGAACCTTGTTTTGTGTCTTATGGACCGACTGCCATTTTTGCCGGCGCCACGGTCAAATATGTGCCAACATCTGTAGAGCATGATTTTCAAGTTACTGCTGAGGACATCGAATCCAGAATTACCGAACGGACAAAGATGCTTTTCTTGGCATATCCCAGTAACCCAACGGGCGCTGTTCTGAAACGGGAAACACTAGAGGAAATTGCAGAAGTTGTAGAACGTCACGATTTACTCGTCTTGTCAGATGAGATCTACGATAGACTAATTTATGGGAGTGCTTATGAGAGGGGGCACACTTGCCTCCCCTCAATTGAGAGCCTCAGAGAAAGAACGGTATTGCTCGGCGGATTTTCGAAAGCATATGCAATGACCGGTTGGCGCGTTGGTTACGCGTGCGCTCCTCGCCCCATATACGATGCGATGTATAAATTACATCAGTACATCATTATGTCAGCTCCCACTGCGAGCCAGTGGGGTGCTTTGGCCGGAATGAGAGAATGTCAGCCGGATGTTGAACGCATGCGAAAGGCTTACGACGCTCGACGTCGCACAATCGTGGATGGATTTCGGGCCGCTGGCTTAGCCACGTTCGAACCTGAAGGCGCATTTTATTGCTTCCCCGATATTTCCGCGACTGGGCTAAGTTCAGAGGAGTTCGCTCAGCATTTATTGCATGAAGAGCACGTTGCAGTCGTGCCGGGCGATGCGTTTGGTCCGAGTGGAGCGGGGTACGTCCGGTGCTCCTATGCCAACTCGTTGGAAAATATCGAGGAGGCCGTCCGGCGGATTACTCGATTTGCTGAAAAATGCAGGGAGGGGTCGCTCTCCTTTAGTAATTGAGTCACAAATCAAATGAGTAGATTCGCAGTACCTATCGGGGTCTTGATCTGTCTCGCCGCACATATCGTCCTCGGATGGGAGTACGGGGTAGTCGGTGCCATATTCGTCGGGTGGGCGGCAGAAAATGGTGGGTTCAAGCTTGGCGCAATGACCATGGGAATCTCATGGTCAATTCTCATCGGCTATAATTTTATTATCGCCGGGCCTGAGAGTGTCAAAATGATCAAGGTAATGGCATCCATTATGGGTGATCTTCCTGGATTCGCAACGATTGTGATCACGCTCGGCGTTTCCTTGGTTCTAGGAGGAATCGGTGGCCTGAGTGGTGCAGCCTTTAAATCAAAAGGAGATAAGTAGTCAAGAATGGATAGAGAACTGATACGAAGCCTGTTAGAGCGTGTGAACACGCTCGGGAGGTATCTTTGACCCCGATTCTAGGGCAAAGAAAAGAGAAGAATTAGAGCAGAAGCGGCTAGATCCCGACTACTGGAACGACTCAGCGGCAGCTCAGATAACGGAGAAGAAAATATCAGCGGAGAAAGGCTGGCTTGATGCATGGAACGATGTGAATACCCTTGCTGAGAACATTGAAACACTTGTTTTAATGGAAACAGAAGAAAGTATCGACCTGGGCGAAGAACTCGCGGCTGAATACACTTCGCTGGAGACACTTCTCACGGATCTTGAATTAAAGAGCCTTCTCAGTGGTCCGGATGACGGTCGAGATGCGATATTGACTGTGAATCCGGGTGCTGGAGGAACAGAAAGTCAAGATTGGGCGGAGATGCTGTTACGCATGTACACGCGGTGGGGAGAACGAAATGGATACGACGTCAAGCTTCTAGAATATCAAGATGGTGAAGTGGCGGGAATTAAAAGTGCTTCGCTTGCCATAAGAGGGCCCTTTGCATATGGGTATCTGAAGTCGGAGTCTGGGGTTCATCGCCTCGTTCGTATCAGCCCGTTTGATTCTTCCGGCAGAAGACATACCTCATTTTCTAGTGTATTTGTCTACCCTGAAATTGACGATACGATCGAGATCGAGCTAAGATCTGATCAGTTGGAGCTGCAAACTTTTCGGTCGGGTGGAGCGGGCGGGCAAAACGTTAACAAGGTGGAAACTGGAGTCCGGTTTATTTGGACTGGACAGCTTTCGAATGGTGAAGATGCGCGAGTTGTCGCTGAATGCACGGAGGAGAGAAGTCAGCTTCAAAACAAGGCACGAGCAACGACTATGCTGAAGAGTCGAATCTATCAACTGGAGCTCGAGATTCAGGAAGCCGCGAAACATGCAGTCGAAGGAGGGAAGAAGAAAATCGAGTGGGGCTCTCAGATCCGCTCTTATGTATTTCAACCGTATACGATGGTTAACGATCACCGGACCGAAACAAAGGTTACCGATGTTCAATCTGTGATGGATGGAAAGCTTGATGAGTTCACAAAAGCATTTCTCTTGCAAGCCGCGAAGTGATATAAAGGCTGATAATTACTGAAGCACATCTGGAATCTGAGAGACACGAGATTAAAGAATGTCATCAACCGTATGTCATGACGTCAATTCGAGTTTAGTGGAGAGAGAGAGAAGAACGACCATGAGTTACCGGAAACGGCCATTAATGAACGCAATGGCCGTTTTGATTCATTCTCAAAAGGTGTTCAATGATTGATATTCAGCAGGTAAATGACGTATATTGTGTCCTGCGGAAGAAAAGGGAGGCATTCGGAAGAAATTCGGAATAAAGTTGCCGCCCTTTTTTGATGAAGTGGGGAGTGCCGTTTGAGGTACTGTGACGCCCGTCCGAGCTTCGGACTGGGCGTTTTTTACAGTATGGACGTCATGACTTATTTCCAGGGTTGATTCCATTGGTGGGACAACGCCTTGGCGGCAAAATTAGAATGAAGAGTACTTGCAGAATTAAGGGTACTCGTTCATTTCGAATTACTAGAAATGGAAACAACGATTCAACATCAGAGCGACGATCATTCCGCCCAGCAAGTAACGCTGGATGGAAAGATAGCTCAGTTTGTCAACGAGCTATTGACAAGAGATGACCTGTATCTGGTAGCTGTTTCCGTTCGTGGTGCGAAAGGATCCAGAATGGTCGAGGTATTCATTGATGGCGATGACGGAGTCAGCGTCAGTGACCTTGCTTCATTAAGCCGTGAGCTCGCTTTTGTTTTAGAAGCGGAAGACGTGATTAAGGGCAAGTATAGATTGAATGTTTCTTCTCCTGGCGATGATCGTGCTCTTCTATTAGAGCGACAGTACAATCGTCACAAAGGCAAGATTGTATTGGTTCTTGTAAGTCGTGAAGAAAACGGGATTTGGGTTGAAGGTGAAAACCTTGGAGTCAATGACGGCGTTCTGGTGCTTCGAAATTCGAAGGGGACTGAAGAAATCTTGCTAAAGCAGATTTCAAAAGCGAAAATTAAACTGCCCTGGTAGGGCAATAGTTTAAAGTTTAACTACTCATCAGGGTAAATACTGACGAAATAGATTATGCAGAATTCAGATCTTGTTTCCTCGTTTGCGGAAATAGCTCGTGAGAAAGGGATTGATCGAGATTCCCTGCAATTGATTGTAGAGGAAGTCTTTAAGGCCATGATCCGTAAGCGCTACGGTTCAGATGACTCGTTTGAGATCATTTTGAATCCGGACCACGGTGACATGCAGATAATCCACGTTCGAGAAGTGGTGGAAAACTGGGCGGTCGAAGACCCAGTTACTGAAATTGAAGAAACAGATGCGCAAGTAATAGACGAAGATTTTGAAATCGGCGACGAAGTCGCTGAAGAGATTGAATTCAAAGATTTTGGAAGAAGAGCTGTGATGACAGCTCGACAGACGTTCAGCCAGCGAATTCGCGACATTGAAAAAGATAACACGGTCGAGTGGTATCAAGATTTGGTTGGGGAGGTCGTTGTAGGAGAACTCTACCAGATGCGTCGTAGGGAAATCCTTGTAATGCACAATAAGGCTGAATTGAAGATGCCTCGCGAGGAGCAGATCTATCGGGATCGCTTCCGCAAAGGCGACATGATTCGTGCGGTTATCAAGGAAGTAGGGCGTGAATCCAATGGAGATCCACGGATCGTTATTTCTAGAGCAGACGAGCTGTTTATGGAGCGTCTGTTTGAGCTGGAAGTCCCTGAAATCGACGAAGGAATAGTCGAAATAAAGAAAATTGTGCGCGAGCCAGGCGATAGAGCTAAAGTCGCGGTTGTGAGCTACGATGAACGGATTGATCCGGTTGGAGCATGCGTGGGAATGAAGGGTTCACGCATCCATTCTGTCGTCCGGGAGCTAGGAAACGAGAATATTGATGTCGTTCAATGGACGGATGACACCGTTGAAATGATCAAACGTGCGCTTTCTCCTGCGAAACCTGTTCAAGTCCTGCTAAATGACCAACTGACTCCACCGAGAGCTAAAGTTGTTGTGCAAGCGGATGAAGTTAGTCAGGCTATCGGAAGGGGTGGAATCAACATCCGATTGGCTTCAAGGCTTACGGGATACGAGATTGACGTATATCGGGAGATTTCAGAGGAAGAGGAGGATATTGAAATCCAAGAATTCTCTGACGAGATCCCAGAAGAACTGCTTCAGAAACTTCGAGATATTGGTTGCGATACGGCTCGCGCAGTCCTCGAATTGTCACGCGACGAACTCATGCGACGCACGACGATGAATGAAGAAGAAGCAGGGCACGTGCTCAAAGTGATTCGAGCCGAATTTAATGATGACGATGCTGCAGCCACCGCTGCGGCCGCGCCGACTAAAGAAGCTGATTCTGCTGCACCAGCAGTCGAAGTAGAGGCTGAAACGGCTGAAACGGCTGAAACGGCTGAAACGGCTGAAACGGCTGAAACGGCTGAAGATATCGAGCCTGAGGCAGAAGCATCAGAAACAGCTGAAGCCGCACCATCTGAAGAAACTTCGGACGCTCCGGAAGCGGAAAAAGCCCCGGAAAGTACTGAAGAGACTACAGATGCTCCCGAGACCGATGTGAAATCTGAAGGAGCAGAAGCGGCAGTAGCCGAAGAGGCTTCCGAAGCGGAATCGGAAGAAGCTGAGGCTACAAAAACTTCAAAAGCTCCTGAAGCAGATCCTTCTGCGGCAGATGAGTCGACAGAAAAAGAATCTGAGGCTGAGGAATCAGCCAAAGAGAAAGAATAGAAAAAGTCCTATCTCGGGTGTAACCCGAATAATCGCTGTACATGGCAACAACCAACAAATTCAAGAAAGTCCGGCTTTTTAAGCTAGCCAAGGAATTCAACGTATCAGTTGATGCACTTGTCGATCACCTGAGTGAATCAGGAAAAGCTGACGCACTGAAAGGATCGGGCATTAATGCCGCGGTCTCCACTGAGGAGGCCTACGACGATCTGATGGACTTTTTTGCTGACGACAAGGTTCAGGCCGAAAGAGTCAACAAAAAGCGTGAGGCTCTTCACGAGCTCGACCCAGATGTTGAAGGATCTGACGAAGAGCCGCAATCCGATGATGTTGTTTCAGAGGAGCCTCAGGAGGTAACCGAAAGCGATGAGCCGGAACCAGCTCCAGAGGCCGATCCATCAGCTGAATCAGAGGAAACCGATGCTACTGCGAGTGCCACAGCGGCAGTGGAAGAAGCGGAACAAGATTCGGAGGTAGCTTCAGAGCCTGAGCCAGAAAGTGTCGTCGAGGAGATTGAGTCCCCAGAGGTAGAGGAAACCCAAGCCGAAGAGTCCGAAAAGCCCGAAACGGAACAGGCAGTTCCAGAAGAAGCTGCAGCCCCGGAAGAAGTAGTTGCGGAGGATGAAGCGAAGGAAGAGGCGGTCGAAGTAGCTGATCCAAAAGTAGGTGACTCTGAACCAGAATCAGCCGTTGCAGAGGAGGTCACCGCCATTGAGGATGAGTCGCCTGCTCCCGAGTCTCCGGTTACAGATGAACCAACCAGTTCTGACGAGGCCACGACCACAGATACCGAAGCGGTAGGAACGGAGCAAGCGGATGAGCCGGCAGAAGCGGATGAGCAGACACCAGAAGGAGTTCTCGCAGCTGACAGGTATAAATTGACGGGTACCAAGGTCCTCGGGAAGATTGATCTCGGAACAGTGGAGGATGCTGAGCCCGGTGCAACTCGGAAGAGGAAAAGAAAGAGAAAACGTATCCCCGGAAGCGACACGCCAGAGCCGGGCGCCAAAGCAAGTACTTCCGCAGGAGCTAAAAAGAAGCCCGTAGCGAATAAAAAACGCAAAAAAGGCCCTGCTGTAGATAAGAAAGACGTTGAAGCCACGCTTCAAGAGACACTTCGTGAGCTAGAAGCTGGCGCAAGTCGCGTTCGTCAAAAACGACGTAGACAGCGAAGGGATGACCGCGCAGCCGAAAGAGAACGGGCTGAGGAAGAACAGGCTGGACAGTCTACTGTGCTTGAGGTGACGGAATTCATTTCAGCAGGTGAATTGGCCAACCTAATGGATGTCGGTGTGACGGAGCTCATTAGCGTACTTTTTGCGGCAGGAATGGTCGTCTCCATCAACCAGAGACTGGACGCGGATACGATTACGATTGTAGCTGATGAGTTTGGATTTGAAGTGGACTTCATCACCGACTACACCGCTACCGACATTGAGATAGAAGAGGATGACCCTGCAGATCTCATACCTCGAGCCCCGGTCGTTACTGTTATGGGCCATGTTGATCACGGAAAGACATCCCTGCTCGACTACATCAGGTCCGAAGATGTTGTAGCAGGCGAAGCTGGTGGAATAACCCAGCACATTGGCGCGTATCAGGTGACGCTGAAGGATGGCAAAAACATAACGTTTTTGGACACCCCAGGTCATGAGGCATTTACCGCCATGCGTGCTCGAGGAGCTCAGGTCACCGACGTTGTAATCCTTGTTGTCGCTGCTGACGATGCTGTGATGCCCCAAACGATTGAGGCTATTAACCATGCTCAGGCCGCCGGTGTACCTATTGTTGTCGCAATCAATAAAATGGACAAGGCTGGCGCCAACCAGGATCGGGTGATGCAGCAGCTAGCCGATCAAAATGTTCTAGTTGAACAGTGGGGAGGCAAGATTCAGTGCGAATTTGTTTCCGCGCACACGGGAATGGGTATTCCAGAACTCATGGACAGGGTTCTTTTGGAGGCTGAAATGCTGGATCTGAAGGCAAATCCTGGGAGAAAAGCGGTCTGTACAGTCATTGAATCTCGTCTAGAAAAGGGACGTGGAAACGTTGCAACCGTGCTTGTCCAGAATGGAACGCTAAGACTCAGTGATCCTTTTATTGCTGGAATGTGGAGTGGAAAGATTCGCGCCATGTTCGACGAGCGTGATCAGCGAGTTGAAGAAGTTGGACCCTCTCATCCCGCACTTGTTATCGGAATGGATGGCTCTCCGGATGTGGGAGACTCGTTCCTTGTGTTGGAATCGGAGAAAGAGACAAAAGAAGTAGCAACTAAGCGGCAGCAGATTCAACGTGAGCAGACAATTCGTCAGCGAAAACACATCACACTTGATGAAATCGGTCGACGACTTGCGCTAGGTGATTTCCGGGAGTTGAATCTGATCGTTAAAGGCGATGTTTCCGGTTCTGTAGAGGCTCTTTCTGACTCCCTGATGAAGCTTGGTACGGAAGAGGTCGTGGTGAATATCATTCACAAAGGCATCGGAGCTATCAACGAGAGTGATGTTGTCCTCGCTTCAGCTTCAGACGCTATTATCATCGGTTTCCAGGTTAGACCGGTTGTCGGCGCCCGAAAAATGGCGGAACGTGAGGAAATTGATATCCGGCTGTACTCGGTCATCTACCAGGCGATTGAAGAGGTTCATGATGCACTCGAGGGTCTTCTTTCACCCGAAAAAAGCGAAAAAATTACGGGTGTTGCCGAGGTACGAGAGACGTTCAAGGTACCGAAGTTGGGCATGATTGCGGGTTGCCACGTGATAGAAGGGAAGATTCTTCGTTCAGACACGATTCACCTGATACGAGAGGGAGTCGTGATCTATGACGGGAAACTCGCTTCACTTAAGCGATTCAAAGACGACGTGAGAGAGGTCCAGAACGGTTATGAGTGTGGTATCGGCATCGAAAACTTCAACGATCTGAAAGTCGGTGACCAGATCGAATCCTACGAGATCGTCGAAACTCGTAGAACTCTTGACGACTGATTATTGAGATCAGGTAGACAGGTGTCTGTATGAGTATTCGCATGGAGCGTGTTGCCAGCCTTTTCCAAAAGGAAATAGCCGGAATATTGGGGTCTGAATTTTCCGATCAACTTCACCCGATGGTGACGGTTACCGGAGTGCGTGTGACGGCTGACCTGTCGATCGCATACGTTTACGTATCGGTCATGGGAGATTCAGACTCGCTGAAGAACGCCGCTCTGGCCAAGTTAGTCGAGCTTACGCCACGGGTGAGAAAGAGTCTGGGAAGAGCAATTCGCCATCAGGTTAAAAGCATTCCTGAACTTCGATTCTTTCTGGATAAGACACTCGAAACGGCCAATAAGTTGGACGAGATCTTCGATAAGATCCATGAAGAAAGAGATGGTCGTTCACTTTCTTCGGATGAAGGGGTCTCGTCAGATGAGGAAGAGCCGACTCAATCAATAGGTTGATAGATGGCAATAGCACCCGATCTAAGTTCGGTTAGCGTTTGCACAAAGATGTCGGTACCTGACGTTTGGGACCCGCTTATTCTCCCAATTGATAAGTCAATCGGCCTGACATCGTTCGATATTATTCGACGTCTGCGACGCATTTCGCCAACGAGAAAGATTGGACATGCTGGCACACTAGACCCGATGGCAACCGGACTGTTGATTTGTCTGGCCGGACGCGCAACGAAGCTCATGACCACCTTTATGGAGCAACGTAAAACGTATACCGGAACGATTCGTCTCGGTGAGACCACGCCCTCCTATGATGCCGAGACTGAGGTGGACGAGCGCACGGACGCATCAGCTATAACAGATGGGGATGTAGAAGGTCTTATTCCAACGTTTTCAGGGGACATAACCCAGACTACTCCATCCTATTCTGCTGTAAAGGTTCGCGGAGAGCGTTTGTATAAAAAGGCTAGGCGTGGAGAACGAGTCAAACTTCCGACCAGGGACGTTTCAGTTTATCGTTTCGAGGTGACAGCTCGCAATGGAACAGATATAAATTTCGAGATTGAATGTTCAAAAGGCACCTACATTAGAAGTATTGCTCACGAGTTCGGAGCTGCTTTGGGCGTAGGCGGGCATCTTGTGGCTCTTAGAAGGACCCAGATAGGATCGATTTCGGTCGCCGACGCATGGAAAGTAGAAGAGCTGATTAGCGCAGTCGGTGAGACATCGTGACTGATTTTACAGTCATATTCGGGAAGGCAGCCGAAGAACCATCCGTTGTTTCAATCGGAAGCTTCGATGGCGTTCATGGCGGCCACCTGGAAGTTTTGAACTTGATGAAGGAAGTTGCTTCTGAAGCGGAGATAACAACTACAATTGCCACTTTCGATCCGCATCCGAGAGCAGTGCTCGGTGGCCCAGAAACCAAGTCCTTGACATCACTTGAAGAGCGTGGAGACCTATTGAAGGGTCACGGGATTGATCGATTTATTTCGATTCCGTTCACACGCTCGCTGGCGAACACCAGTCCTGAAGTGTTTGTTGAGAAGTACATGATTAAGGGCCTGCGTGCCAGCGCGATAGTGGTCGGGCATGACCATCGTTTTGGAAAAGGCAGGAAGGGCGATGTCTCACTTCTGAGAGCCATCGGCAAACACAAAGGATTCTCGGTGCATCAGTTGGATCCGGTTCTTCAACTGGATGAAGTAATTTCCTCTTCCCTGATCCGAAATAAGTTGAGCGATGGGCGCGTTGAAGAGGCATCACAATTACTCGGCCGACCATACAATTTTAGCGGAATCGTCATCAGAGGAGATGGGAGAGGAAAGCAGATCGGATTTCCTACCGCCAATCTGGCCATCTCATCTTCGCAGAGGCTGATTCCGAGCTCGGGTGTATACGCAGTGTATGTACGTATTCCCGGATTACCCGGTCTGCACCCCAGCATGATGAATATCGGAACACGTCCGACGTTCGACGGAACGGGTCTTCATCTGGAGGTATATATCCTTGATTGGAATGGAGATCTTTACGATCGTGAACTTCGTGTTGAATTCGTTAAAAGACTCCGAAATGAGCAGAAATTCGACTCTATCGAAGAGCTCGTGCGGCAACTAAACAGGGATAAAGAACGTTGTATGCGCCTGTTAAGTAAGATCTGAAGTCAGATGGCCAAAGGTTTTGCTTCGCATCTTTGGGCACGAATCCTTCTTCAAGTGTATTCTGCCCGAAATCAAGTCAAAGGAATTCCATTCCATCAAGACACTATTCCATTAGGACGCGGTGTTTCAGGAATGCGGGTTCTTCTTTAGCATGGTATTAATCTAAAGAGGTTCTCACGTGATAACGAAAGAACAAAAACTCGAACTCATTGAGAAGTTCGGAAAAGGTGGTGCCGATACAGGCACGCCAGAAGTGCAGATCGCAATTTTTAGCGAAAGGATTAAAGAACTGACAGAGCATCTAAAATCACACTCAAAAGATCACTCGACAAGACGTGGTCTTCTGAAACTGGTTGGGAAGCGTCGTCGTCTTCTTAATTACCTGATGAGCGCAGATATCGAACGATATCGAGCCATCATCGCAGAGTTGGGGATCCGTAAATAACGATCTTAGAATGGCGGAACGTTCAAACATGAGCGTTCCGCCATTTGTTTTTGCACAGTCGACTTAACTCTTTTCCAGGTCGAATGTGTTAAGGGAAAACGGGACAATTAGGTGCCGTATCCCAGTATTTTGTGTAGGAAAGGAAGAAAAAACAATTATTGAAAATGTCTAAAGCAATTATTCGGGAAGTGGAGATAGCTCCCGGAAAGGTCATAAGCCTTGAAACTGGTCGTCTAGCCAAGCAGGCAGGCGGTGCAGTGGTAGCCCGCATGGGTGATACAATGGTTTTATGTACCGCAGTCCTCGCAACCGAGGCAAGGGAGGGACAGAGCTTCTTCCCACTCACGTGTGACTATCGTGAGAAATTTTCAGCTGGCGGAAAGATTCCGGGTGGCTTCATCAAGCGCGAAGGCCGTTCGACAGACAAGGAGACACTCTCTTCTCGTATTATCGACCGCTCGATTCGTCCACTATTCGGTGATAACTTCTTCAATGAAGTTCAAATCATCTGCAGTGTGATGTCCGCTGATGATCAAAATGACGGTGACGTCGTTGCTGGCGTTGGCGCTTCTGCGGCGCTCATGCTTGCCGGCGCTCCTTATGATGGTCCTATCGCTCACGTAAGAGTTGGACGTGTGGATGGCGAGTATATCGTCAACCCGACCATCGAAGAACTAACTACTTCTGATATAAACCTTGTTGTTGCTGGTAAACTGGACGCTATCGTCATGGTTGAAGGTGAAATGGACGAGGTATCTGAAGAAGATATGCTGAGTGCTCTCAGTGTAGGGCATGACGCCATCAAACTTCTATGTCAGGCACAGATTGAGCTAGTCAAAGAAGCTGGCGGACCGAAAACATTCGAGTACACGCCAGTTGGTCTTCCAGATGGCGTTGTCGAAAAGGTGAGAGAGTTCGCAGCAGCAACGCTCGAAGAACACATCCTCAAGCCATACGCGAAAGAGACCTTTTACGGTGGTATTTCCGACATCAAAAAAGCGACATTGGTTCACTTTTTGGGTGAAGGTGATGATGCGAAAGATGAAACTGAAGAAGGATGGACCAAAAAGGACATCAAAGAAGCAGTTGGTGAAGTTGAATCAGATGTAATGCGAGAACTGATCCTTAGGGACGGACGACGCATTGATGGTCGTAGCACAACGGACATTCGCGATATTTGGAGCGAAGTAGGTTACTTGCCTCGTGTTCACGGTTCAGCAGTATTCACTCGCGGAGAGACTCAGGTCATTTCTAGTGTTACTCTAGGAACTGGGAAAGATGTTCAGCCAGTCGATCAGGTTTTCGATACCGCTGATAAACCATTTTACCTGCATTACAGCTTTCCGCCATTCAGCGTCGGCGAAGCCCGTTTCTTGCGTGGCCCCGGCCGTC
>Ga0315336_1002659_pt1 | contig 26468 bp, 23 predicted proteins | sample ASW5metaG_FD_204512 | JGI IMG/M metagenome (GOLD analysis project Ga0315336, IMG submission 204512) | Ammonia-oxidizing marine archaeal communities from Monterey Bay, California, United States - ASW #5 | ecosystem: Environmental > Aquatic > Marine > Intertidal zone | place: USA: California... | reverse complement strand
TGGTAAACCTGTTCATCGCTACTTAGGTGCGGACTCTATCGCCTATGAAGTCGAACAAAGCCTGAAACGACTTGGTACGGATTACATCGATCACTACGTCACTCATTGGCAAGATCCGACAACACCAATTGCAGAGACTTTGGACGCCCTTCTTAAACTAAAAGAACAGGGAAAAATTAGATCAATTGGTGTGAGCAATATTAGCGATGGTGACCTGGATGCCTATATTGAAGCGGGAGGTATTGATGCGATCCAGGAATGCTACAGCATGTTGGATCGTGGCGTTGAAGCATCTTTATTGCCGACGTGCGCGGACAACAATATTTCCTGCCTTAGCTATTCTTCCCTCGCACTCGGATTGTTAAGCGGAAAGATGGGGCCAGACCGCACTTTCGATGGCGATGATCAGCGAAAAGATAATCCAAGGTTCAGCACAGATAACAGAATTAAGATTGCAAATCTATTCGATGAGATTAGACAAATTGCGGACGCTTACTCCCTGTCAATAGCGCAATTGGTCATAGCCTGGACGGCATCACGTCCAGGCATAACATTCGCACTTTGCGGGGCACGTAATCCGCAACAAGCGATCGAAAACGCCAAAGCGGGTTGTGTGAAATTGAGCGCAAGTGACCGTTCCAGCATAGATGCAGCCGTCGGTCGAGCTTTGGAAAATATGGACAGCTAACACTAGAGCTTTCTGCCAGAATTTTAACGCACTACGGATGCGTACGCTATCGCTATCCCTAATTGAGAGAATTGATGACGAAAGAAGCGCGACATAATCGACTTGAAAGGCTGAAGAAAAATGCTTCACCGACGGTTCTAATCGTGGGCGGCGGCATCAATGGTATTAGTCTTTACCGTGAACTGGTACTGCAAGGGGTAGATGTTGTTTTGGTAGAACGCAGCGATTTTTGCGTTGGTGCCAGTGCGGCACTTTCGCGGATGGTTCATGGCGGTCTTCGTTATATGGAGCAAGGTGATTTCAAACTGGTTCGTGAAGCAATACAGGAAAGAAATCGACTGCTGAAAAACGCGCCGCATTATGTTTTTCCATTGGCGACAACCATTCCGATATTTCAGGTGTTTTCAGGAGTTACTAATTCTATCAAGAAATTCTTGGGCCTGTCTGATAAACCAAGTCGGCGTGGTGCACTGATCATTAAGGTGGGTTTAGCCTTGTACGACCTTTTCACCAAAAAAGATCGTATTATGCCAGCGCACAAATTTCATACACGTGCTGACACTCTTCATAACTGGCCAGATTTTCCGAATAATGTTCTTTTGAGTGCTACCTATTACGATGCCTGGATTACTTATCCAGAGCGTCTTGGACTCGAGCTGATCTCCGATATGGAAGAGTTCGAAGATACTGCACAAGCTTTCAATTATCTTGAAGTGTTAGAAGTGCGGCAGGGTAAGGTTACTCTCAAAGACAAGATAATTGACCAAACGATCGAAATCCAGCCTGATATTGTTGTAAATGCTACGGGCGCGTGGGTAGATTTTACCAATGGCCGTCTGAAAGGCCGTGATGAAGACTATATCAAAAATAAAACCAGCTTTGTAGGGGGTACAAAGGGCTCACATTTGATCGTTCGAAACGATGAACTGTTTAATGCGCTTGGCGATCATATGGTTTATTACGAGAACAAAGACGGCAGGGTGTGCATACTGTTCCGTTATTTTGGCAATGTTTTAGTCGGGTCCACTGACTTAAAGATCGATGATCCGGATCAGGTGCGTTGTGAAGAGGCAGAGCGGGACTATATTTTGAGTTCTCTTGCATTTGTCTTTCCTGATATTAATATCACACCTGAACAAATTCTGTATCGATTTAGTGGCGTTCGTCCATTGGTAAATAGTGTAAGCTCTGTAACAGGTCAGATATCACGAGAACATTATTGTGAAATACTTCCAGCATCGGACATACAGAGCTTTCCAATTATCAGTTTGATTGGCGGTAAATGGACAACTTTTAGGGCTTTTGGAGCTCGAGCAGCAGATCAAGTGCTGGAAATCCTGGGACGCGAGCGTAAAGTTTCAACAGTTGATATGGAAATTGGTGGTGGTAAAGATCATCCCGTTAAACAGATCGCTAAAGATCAGTGGATTTCAAGTCATGCAAAAGCGCTGAAGATACCCGTAAAACGCTTGCAAGAACTGTTGGACAGGTACGGCACAAAAGCGCTGGAATTTGCAGCTACCGTCAATCAGGAGAAAGACTGCCCGCTAGCAAATCATAGCAAGTATAGCGTCGCTGAAATCAGACATATAGTACGCAATGAGCGGGTAGAAACACTGGGTGATATTATTTTTCGGCGGACAGCGTTGGCTATTAGCGGCGAAATCAACACGGCACTTATTGATGAAATTCTTGAGATTCTTAGTAAGGAAAAAAACTGGGACTCAAACAGAAAATCGAAAGAAAGGCAGGATTTGTTTTCTTGCTTTTCTCACTTTCATGGTTTGACAGAAGCTGATCTTTCAAATCGACAACCTATTCGGGAGTAGACCCATGTTTCTCAGTAAAAAAGTTCGCATGAATCGTTTGTTCGGGAACGGCAAATGCCTGGACGTCGCCATTGATCATGGTGTTTGTAACGAGCCAAGTTTTCTGGACGGTCTTGAGGATATTGCGGGAGTTGTGGGTCAGTTGGTTGATGCTGGTCCAGACGCCATTCAGATGAATTATGGACAATCTGATATATTGCAAAATATTGATGGCAAGAACAAGCCTGCACTAGTTATGCGCATTGATATGGGTAACCCATACAATAAGGAACGCCATAGAGTGATGTGGTCGCAATTGCAGAATTCAGAAGAACCAATTGTTGGTGCTTTGCAAATGGATGCTGCAGCAGTCGTGGTAAATTTGTTTATGTTGCCGGATGAGCCTGATTTGTTTCGCGCCTGCGTTGAGAATATCTCAAAAGTGCGTGCAAATTGCGATAAATATGGCATGCCGTTGATGATTGAGCCGCTGGTAATGCAGCCCAACAGTGAACGCGGTGGATACCTAGTTGATGGCGATACAGAAAAAGTAGTCACACTTACTCGTCTAGCCCGTGAAATGGGCGCTGATATTGTCAAGGCAGACCCGACCGATATCGCTGAAGACTTTTATAAGGTTATCGAGGCGGCGCGTTGCCCTGTTCTTGTCCGGGGCGGCGGCAAAGAAGATCTGCGGGCTGTCTTTGCCAAGTCATACAAACTGATGCAGCAAGGTGCAAAAGGCATGGTCTATGGCCGTAATATTTATCAGCATGATAATCCAAAGAAAGTTGTTGATGGGTTGATGGCAATGATCCATGACGATGCGACAGATGCTCAGGCTTGGGATCTCTATAATAGTTAGAATAGGTGTAGTTATGGACGGAGCTGAGTAATGGCGCAGTATGTATTGGGGTTGGACGCAGGAAATACGGTGATCAAAGCCGTGTTATTTGACCTGTCAGGACGACGGATTGCCGTCGCCCATGAGAATGGCTCCTCCATTACCAAGCAACCGGGATATGTCGAACGGGACATGAACGAATTATGGCAGCAAGCAGGCAATGCGATCGCAGCATGTATTCAAAAATCCGGCGTCGCTGCATCGGAAATTGCCGCAATTGGTTGTGCAGGCCATGGTAATGGTCTCTATTTGCTCGATAAAGCTAACCAGCCATTATTGGCAGTTCAATCACTGGATAACCGGGCCGCCAAAATTGCGGAAAAGTTGTCTGAAAGCTCTGATCTACTGAAATCTTTGTGTTTACAGCGCCCTTGGCCGTCCCAAACGCCGACGTTGCTTGCCTGGGTTAAAGAACATGACCCGTCGATGTATCAGCAAGTTGGTACAGTGTTTTTGTGCAAGGACTACATTAACTTTCAGCTGACAGGAAAATTGGCATCTGATGTTACTGATATGAGTGGTTGCGGACTCTTGAAGATGCCTGAGACTACATATTCCGAAGATGTTATGGCAGCATACGGGCTGTCTGATGCCATGGATAAATTACCGTCCTTGAATCAATCCACTACCATTGTCGGTACCGTAACCGAGACCGCATCAAAACATACGGGTTTATCCGTTGGAACACCTGTAGTTGGGGGAGTTTTTGATGTTGTCGCCAGTGCTTTAGGTTCTGGCACAATAGAAACCGGTCAGGCTTCTATTATAGCGGGAACCTGGAGCATCAATCAGGTTATTGTCGACGCGCCAACCAAAGATACAGATATCTTTATGGCGGCAGCGTATGATCATCATCGCTTTGTCGAAATTGAGGCTAGCGCCACATCTGCCGTGAATCTGGAGTGGTTCGCTCATGAACTTATGGGGCGGGACATTGATTATCTCAAAGATAGCGATCAATCGATCTTCGACCTTTGCAATGACCTCGTGGCAGCTGTTAAGCAAAATATTGAGCTGCCGATTTTTCATCCCTACATTTATGGCGGTGCGACCAGCAGCAATGCCCGCGGTGGGTTTTACGGACTAGCTGGATGGCAGGGGCGCGGCGAAATGCTTTATGGTCTGTTTGAAGGTGTTGTTTTTGGCCACAGACAGCATGTTGAAAAGCTCAAGAAAAACGGCATCGAAATTGGCAATATCATTTTGTCCGGCGGCGGCTCAAGAAGTCTGATCTGGCCGCAGTTATTTGCCGATATTCTGGGCGTTGATGTCGCTATTGCAGAAGAACAGGAAACAGGTGCTCTAGGCGCAGCAATCTCTGCCGCCATCGGATCAGGAAAATATAGAGACCATCAAGAAGCTTTGGCCAACATGACGTCCATATCGAAAAGATTCGAACCACAGGCGGCAAATGCTGATTTCTACGAAAGAAGGTATCGTTTGTTTACGTGTATCGCTGAACAAATGGAAACGGTGTGGTTGGAATTTGAAACCAATATAAATAACTCTTAACAGGTAAAAAAATTATGAAAGCAATAGGATTTACAAACTCACTTCCAATCGATCAGGCTGAAAGTTTGTTCATGTTCGATATGTCTCTTCCCGCGCTTGGAGCAAGAGATTTGAAGGTCGAAATTCAAGCAATATCCGTCAATCCTGCGGATGCTAAGCGCCGTATTAGAACAGCCGTAGATGTTCCTCATGAAGAACCATTAGTGTTGGGATATGACGCTGTGGGCATAGTGCTTGAGGTTGGCTCTGACGTTTGTTTGTTTAAAGTTGGTGATAGTGTTTGGTATGCCGGCGACGCTAGTCGTCAGGGCAGCAATGCAGAAATTCAATTAGTTGATGAACGGGTCGTTGGGCACAAACCAAACAGCTTGACCAATGCTGAAGCGGCAGCGATGCCCTTGACGTCCCTCACGGCATGGGAAATGCTTTTTGACCGTTTTTCCATCGTTCAAGGCGAAGGTGATGGCAAGTCTCTTCTGGTTATTGGCGGTGCTGGAGGAGTGGGATCATTGACAATTCAAATAGCCAAAGCCCTAACTAATCTAACAGTTATTGCTACTGCATCGCGTCCGGAATCGGCTGAATGGTGCAAAAGAATGGGTGCGGACCATGTTGTGGATCACCGCAATCTGGAAGTGGAAGTTAAGAAAGCTGGTTTTGAGACTGTGGAATATATCGCGCAGTATGCCGATACCGCACAGCATTGGAACGCTATGGCGGCCCTCGTTGCTCCGCAAGGTAAAATAGGCACCATTGTAGAGACAGATGAAAAAATTGATGTGACCATGCTGCAGGGTAAATCAGCGTCATTGCATTGGGAATTGATGTTTACGCGGGCCTTGTTCCAAACTGATGATATGGACGTACAGAACAAGATCTTGAATAAGGTTGCTGATCTCGTTGATGCGGGTACTCTTAGAACAACAATGACTGAAAGCATCGATGGCTTTTCTGTTGAAAGTTTGAAGGAAGCTCACCGTCGCATTGAATTGGGATCCACAATCGGTAAAATTGTCGTCGCATACTAAGATTTCCAACATGTCTCCTAACAAGTTGAAATTAGCCGCCGATGCTGATGAATTTGATTATATCATCGTCGGGTCGGGCTCAGCTGGATGCGTATTGGCTAACCGCCTAAGCGAAAGCTCGGCTGTTGACTGATGCCATAAGACGGAATAGGAGCCGGGCCTGAATGGTCGGGCTCTTGATTATCCACGGGGTAAGGTCTTTGGGGGGCTGCTCTTGCATAAATGGCATGATTTACATGCGCGGTCAGGCATAGGACTATAATCAATGGCGATAGCTTGGAAATGAAGGTTGGATCTGGGCAGAATGTCATCTGCCAGACCCTCTCCGAGCTGTTCACATTCGCCGAATTTTTCGAAGATGAGGAGGTTTACTTTTGCCTCAATGGCACGCCGAAGAGCGATACTCGATTCCGTCAAGATGGATTGATCCAACCCACAGGAACCGGCGGCAATATCCTCCTTACTGGGGCGGACAATGGGAAAACGATCTCCGTTATCTAGAGCAATCGCATCAACACCAATTTTTACGCCGTTGGCGTCACGCAAAATCTCCTGGATAAAACCGCCAACTGAATATCCCTGTTGACGCCTGTCGGTAGCGAATTACGACAAAGCCGCTTTGTTAGGGTGCTGTGGACCATAAGCCACGGCCGCGGCATTTATTTTTTGGGCATCTTTCATGATTTCAACCTGTTGTTCGATGTTAAACGCATGAGGGTTTTGGCATGATTAATTGTATTTTTCTATCCTGTGACGATAAAATCCGGATTATGCTATAAGTCCAAAAGCAGAACATTGATTTGAATCATGAGGAGAGACGGAGAGTGGGTTTAGTTATACCGGGTGGCTTTGAGCCATTTATTAATGACGAAGGATACATTGGCCATAATGGTCCATATTATGTCAGGGAAATGAGCGGTGGCGTACGGAGGTACGGTTTTGCATCTGATGAGCGTCATGGCAATCCAAATAACGTGATACACGGAGCCGCTTTGATCGGTTTCGTCGATACATTGTTAGGCCATGTTATTGTTCATGAAACAGGAAAAATTTGCGCTACAGTGACGCTCACAACGGAATTTATTTCAGCTGCCAAGATTGGTAGTTGGGTGGAAGCGACTGCGAGGATCAAGCGGGTGACAAACAGTTTGGCCTTCGTGAGCGCTGATGTCTATTTTGAAGAGAATATTTTGCTTACAGCCACATGTGTATTTAAATTGTTTAAGGTTACTTGAGGTGATCGTCACCTTAACTCAATGCTAGGCAATTTTCGTTTTCTTCAAGAAATTACGAACCTCGTAAGCCTATGAAGAAGAACAAATCATTTTTTAAAATACCGAGGTTTATGTTAAAAACTTAATGTGACAATGCTAAATTGTTCAGCATTTTTTGGCGTGATTATCAAAGCCAATGAGAATGCCTATCACTACCTTTATTGAACAATCAGGAAAGGTAGTGACAGATGATCAACGTAAATGGAAAATTGTTTGAGGTTCCTTTAAATTTGCAGGAAGCATCGCTGCTTATGTTCTTGCGAGATTTTGTCGGTCTCACTGGAACCAAGTACGGTTGCGGTGCAGGCCTTTGCGGAGCCTGTACGGTTCACTTGGATGGCGAGGCGATAACGTCCTGTCAATATCTTGTCTCAGATGTAATGGATCGCCGGATTACAACAATTGAAGGTCTAGCGGATACCGTTGTCACCGGTGACCTTCATCCATTGCAAAAAGCCTGGGTCGAGTTTTCTGTTCCTCAGTGTGGCTATTGTCAAGCTGGCCAGATAATGGCGGCGGCGGCACTTCTGAATAATATACCTAAACCTACTTCAGAGGATATCAGAACCGGAATGGCAGGCAATTTATGTCGGTGCGGAACATATAAGCGAATACAATCAGCAATTCTGAATGCTTCAGAGGAGATATCTGATGAAAGATAATAAATCTCCTTCGATGTCAATCAGTCGTCGAAATTTCCTGTTGAGAACGGGATGGATTGCGGGAGGGGTCACGGTCCTCACATCATGCGGATCGATTATCCCGCCGTTGCCTTCTCTCAATGATCCGACATATGAAGATGCATTGTCATGGATACAAATGCGGGCAGACGGACAGGTGATTTTCTATGCACCGCGGATGGAAATGGGGCAGGGGGTAACCGTGGGATTGTGCCAGATTATCGCAGAAGAATTAAATCTCCCGCAATCCGCGATAGACTACATCTCACCCAACACGGACCAGACGCCGCCTTTTAAAATGACTGTTGGAAGCGAGGGCATCGCAAAATATTTCGAGCCTGTTTCACGGGGGGCCGCGAGCCTAAAAGAAGTTTTAAGGGAACGGCTGCAAAATTCCACACAATATAAACTGCACACTATTAAGGAAGAAGAGGGTGGATTCTCCTTACCGGATGGCCAAATGGTCTCCTATGCGGACCTTATTGGTGATACATCGTTGGTTCTAAACTCGGAAATGCTGGCGACCGCTGAATCAAACGCGGACAAGAGGAAGAGGGCTGGTCCGAAAGCAATCGGAGAAAGTTGGAAAGACCCGCAGCTCAAGGCAATTGTGACGGGACAGAAAACTTACAGCCGAGACATCGCTATCTCTGGCTTGCGTTATGGGCATATCATTCATAAGCCGACATTTCATGCAACGCTCGATACAGTTGATATCGGCAGTGCCATGGAGATGAAAGGTATCGTTGCGGTTGTTCCGAGCAAAGAGAATGATTTTGTTGGTATCGTTGCAGAAAATCCTTATGTCCTTGATGAAGCGGTAAATGCAGTTTCCGTAAAATGGGCATATCAAGATGATCTTGGCGCGCGCGCAATTTCAGACATATTGGATGTGGAACGCATTCGATCGGCCAATTCTTTTGAACATGAAATTTTGTCTGAGGGCGATTTGAATACGGGCCGTTCCTCATCTGTCAGAAGTATCGAAGCTCGATATGACACGTCCTTTTCGGCTCACGCCGCCATGGAGCCACGGGCCGCAACTGTTTGGGTAAAAGAGGAGAGGGTCGAGGTTTGGAGTGCTGGACAGGATCCTTTCTTCACGCAAAAGCAAGTCGCTGCAGCAATAGGTCGAAACGTTGAAGATATTATCGTCTATACCCATCGCCTAGGCGGCGGGTTTGGAGGTCGGGTTCGTTGTCAGGCATCGGAAGAAGCGGCAATTCTATCGGTGGCGACGGGCCATCCTGTGAGAGTGCAATGGGATCGGACCGCGGAATTTCAGAATAATTATTTTCAACCGGCTTTTAGCCATTATATATCTGCGGGCGTCACTGAAGAAGGGAAAATCGGGTTCTGGGAGCATGATTTTGTGTCTTCACCCATATTAACCGGTGCCGTACCGGATTACATAGCCTGGATAATAGACAGTGTAAAAGCCGATGAAGGCACGGCAAGAGGTTGCGTTTCGCCTTACCAAATAATGAACCAGCGTATACGGTATTCAGATATCCGTACGTCCATTCCTGCCGGTGCCTGGCGCGGGTTGGGTGCCGCCCCAAACGGTTTCGCAATTGAATGCATGATGGATGAGTTGGCCGTTGAAGCCGGTGCGGATCCGCTTGAGTTCCGTCTAAATAACCTTTCGGCATCTGAAACAAAAATTCGTGGCGTCCTGGAGGCGGTAGCTGAAATGGCAAAATGGAGAGACAGCAAGAGTGATAATAGCAAGCGTGGGATTTCCTGCGCAGTCTATAAAGGGGAAACTGCTGTTGCTATTGTCGCAGATATTGAGATTGATCATAAAACCAAAAAAATTGTGGTGAAGCGAATTTGGTGCGCCCAAGATTGTGGCCTGGTTATAAATCCTGATCAGGTTGAAGCTCAGGTTGAGGGGAATGTTGTTTGGGGATGTAATATGGCCTTAAAAGAAAAAATGCAGTTCACAGACGGTATGGTCAACGCGGATAATTTTGACGGGTTTGAAATCCTGCGGCATGATGAGATGCCTGACATTCAGGTAAAATTAATCCAGTCAGATGGTACGCCGCCAACCGCTGTAGGAGAAGCCGCATTTGCGCCCGTTGCGCCCGCGATAACGAATGCAATATTTGCTGCGACGGGACGCAGGTTACGCAAGCTACCGATAACCTATGAACAGCTATAGACGGAGCGCTAATATCATCAATTGAAATAACCCGCTTTCGAAGATACCTGATTTATGAGAAGTGAAAGGGACAGTTATTCGCGATTTTGCTAAATCCAGCATGGTGGATTTAATGTTTAGGCATTTGAAACGTACTCATCCGCAGTTGTTGCCACTATCAACCGTTGATGTTGACGCTATCCGGCATGCATCTGTCCCAATGGAGTTAAAAGGTAATTTGCTAGAGAAAATTTGGCGAAATTCTGGACCTCTTGCGTTGTTGGAAATTGGTCAGGGCATTCAGGAGGTCCAGTATGATCCCGTTTGGCTTGCCGCAAACCGCTCAGAGAATCCCGCAATTCTAATCAGTAAGTGGAGACGATTTGAGAGTTTCGCTCATTCCCAAAATCGTGTTCGCATTGAATTTTTATCGGATCAGGAAATTTCTTGCCAACGGTATACCGTGATTGGCGGGGTTCCGAGTATCCAGGAGAACCTCCTGATTTGCGGGCTGATCATTGCTTTGTTAGAGAATATAGGTTGTCTTAATCTTCAATGCGAAATGAAATCCAACGAGGAAAGTTTTTGTATACGCCGAGATGGGATATTCCAACTTCCAAAAGATTTATCATCGCTTGATACCATTAACTGGACCTTGAGATGGAGAGGCTTTAACAGAAATTCAACGGAGAAAACGGTCGATCTGGAAGCGCAAGTGCGGGTATTAACGCGTTCCTATAAATCAAGGCGCGCGTCATTTCTAAGAAGCATTTTTCGGTTGCTGCTGGAAGATTCCTCTCGTCAATGGCGGCTTGATGAACTGGCGCAGGCAGCTGGATCGTCCCGCCGGTCGATGCAAAGGCGATTAGAAGAATGCGGGCTCAATTTTTCAAAAATCACAAGATTGGTAAAAATTCACGAAGCGTGTCGTCTATTGGATGAGGGATTGACCTCAATAACGGGCGTGGCCTTTTGTTCCGGTTTTTCAGATAGCGCGCATTTGAGCCGCGATTTTCGCTCAAGTATGGGTATGTCTCCAACGCAATACAAGGAATTGATCGGTTAGGAAAGCAATGCCACAATAACAAGGGTAAGTAGACTAACCTGTTCTTAAATTGTCTTTCCTAGGAATTTGAACAATCTTTCCTGTTCAACACAGCTTTGGAGTTTCGTTTGGATAGCACAAGAAAATACAAGACCCTGCCTTCGCCATCGACCGTACGCCACGACAGGGCTGCATTTCTCGAATAACGATGCCGTAAATATGACCTTTTTGCATCGAAGGAGATTAAACTAGTGCTGACTACTGAGCGATAAAGTTAATGTGATAACACGCTTGATAATACGAAATGAATTTTTCATGCGTTAACCGTAATTCTAGGTCGTTACGGCTCAAGTCGTTTTCCTCTGACATTGCCATCCTTTCGGTTACAATGCTTTAATCACCAAATTGGAACTATCAGACATGTATGATTTTAAAAATAGGCGTGTTTTGTTGACCGGCGCGGCAGGAGGATTGGGTGCTCCGCTGGCAGGCATGCTGGAGAGCGCTGGCGCTCAGTTGGTGGCACTGGTTCTCGAGAAGACCGATGGAGGTATTCCCGAAGCGCCCAACGCCCGGATCCTCGCAGCAGATCTTTCGGACACGACTGCTTTGGAGCAAATTGTTCAAGCTGAAATAGATGCTAACGGGGCAATAGATACGGTCATCAATAACGCGGCAATTTACCCCAAATCTGAAATAACCCAGTTGACTCCCGAAGAGATGATGGAAGTGTTTCAGGTCAATGTGAATGCGGCTTGCGTCCTGACGCGAATTTGCGCTAAAGACATGAAATTAAATGGCTTTGGCCGTATCATCAATGTATCGAGCATCACCTATGATATAGGATTCAAGGAACTGACAGCCTACGTCGCCAGCAAGGCCGCACTAATTGGCGTGGCCCGAACCTGGGCACGGGAGCTTGGTCCGTCAGGGGTAACCGTAAACGCAGTCTCGCCGGGTGCATTTCAAACCGATGCGGAAAAAATTCACCCAGACCCCGAAGACTACAATAATTTTGTCCTCGAGCAACAAGCTCTTAAGCGTCGTGGTACGCCAGAGGATTTTGGCAATGTCGTGATGTTTCTCGCCAGCGAGCAAAGCGGTTTTGTAACCGGCCAAAATATACGCGTGGACGGTGGCTGGATAATGCGATGAAACAGAAAAAGCCATTAGGAGAATTAGAGTTCTCGATTAACGGATTTGTGTCCACAATTAAGTTAAACTTGGATATCAGAGCCAATATCCCTGCAAGATATGCTACCCGTTAGGAACTTGACCTCAGAAAAGCGGCTGCCGGTTTTTAGGTAAAAATAGGAAATATCATGCCAAATCTTTTTGGAAAGTCGCTGAGTCGAAGAGACATACTTGCACGATCGGGCGGGACTGGACAATTCGCGGGTGTTCGTCTTATGACTTTGGGAGACGGTCTTGAACGAGGCATCCGCGTGCTTGAGTTTCGCAGCGGCTCGGGATTGCGGTTTACGGTCCTGGTCGACCGTGCTTTTGATATCGCCGACTGTGAGCACAACGGCCGTGCCATTGGCTGGCATAGTCCATCCGGATTTCGCCACCCCGGGCTGCACGAGCCCGAAGGAGAAAGCGGCCTCGGATGGCTGCGTTCATTCTCGGGTCTGATGGTCACATGTGGACTCGACCATATTCTGTTCATGGACGAAGCACCGGCTGGACATTTCAATTACAGTCCGCGAACTTCGGTGAGAAATTCAATTCACGGACGTGTCAGTGCGATTCCGGCACAGTTGACCGGCTATGGCGAAGATTGGCAAGGCGATACATGCACGCTATGGGCGGAAGGCATTGTACGGCAAGGAGCTGTCTTTGGCGAAAACCTTGAATTGAGACGGCGTATCGAAATCGATGTTGGAACAAATGATATCCGGCTTCACGACACCGTAACCAATCACTCATTTTATGACACCCCGCATATGTTTTGTTACCATATTAATGTGGGGTATCCCGCCTTGGACGAGGGTTCGCGCTACCTTGCGCCTATCGGAGACGTGGTTTGGGCAGCGCATGCAGACACCTATAAAGAGCAAAAGGTTGGCTATACCAATCTACCCGGTCCACAGGATAGTTTTCATGAGCAAGTCTGGCAACACGAACTTGTCGCCAATGAAGACGGCCTCCACAGTGTGGCTGTCGTGAATGCCCAGAACAGCTTGGGCTTCGAGGTCGAAACACGCAAGAATGAGTTTCCTTGCATGTACGAGTGGCAGAATTTCCAGTCCGGTCAATACGCGCTGGGATTGGAGCCATCAACCAATCATATTTTAGGCGCTTCTTATGCGCGGGAGAAAAAGGAAACAATTATCCTCAAACATGGCGATACACGGGAATATCAAAGCACCTTCCGTATCTTGCCAGATACAGAAGCGATTGCAGAAGCCGAAAAGCGCATTCGTGCAGTCCATAGTCAGCCTGGTGAGGATTACCCTGAACCATCAAATAACTACGTACCATTAAGACAACCAAAATGATTATTCTTCAAAGCTTTCGTGTCTTGGAGAGCGTAGCCATACTAATTTTTTTTACGCAAAATCTTAATGTCTATCAAATTGCGGGCTTGAGTATTTCAAAGGCTTAGGATGGTCCGAATTCCTTCAATAAGACTAATCTGGACGAGTAGTGATCTAATGTGAAAAGCCCTTTGGAAATTAGGTGACAATCTATTCCGTTTTCGTTTTCACAAACGGCATTCGATAAGGTTTTGTTATGCTTCGGGCAACTGCACTATATGGTTAGATGACAAATGGTGATAATTGTCTAAAACTCCATAAAAAGGTGGCCATAAGCGTTGCCTTTTTATCTTTGCCCATCGGCCTTTGCGTTTTGTAGGATGTCATGCTTGAAATTCAGAATGTGAGTAAGAGCTACGACACGCCGCAGGGTAAACTTGCCGTCCTGAAGGGTGTTGATTTGCAGCTCGCTACAGGATCGAGTATGGCGCTCATGGGCGAATCTGGGAGCGGGAAAAGTACGTTGCTGCATTTGATTGCCGGGCTTGATCGTGTGGACGCTGGCGATATTTTCATTCAGGATCAGAATATCACGGGATTTTCCGATACGGAGCGCGCTGGTCTCCGACTAAACGATTTCGGAATCATATTTCAGCAATTTAACCTGGTGCCGAGCCTGAAGGTCAAAGATAATTTGGCGTTTCAGGCGCGATTGGCAGGTCGGTATGACCCCGAATGGCAGTCAGAACTTGTTTCCCGCCTTGGGCTGGAAACATTGATGGACCGGTATCTGGAGCAACTTTCTGGAGGGCAGCAGCAGCGGGTGGCGATCGGACGCGCGTTTGCCGGCAAGCCGTCTTTGCTGCTCGCTGACGAGCCGACGGGTAATCTGGATGAGAGCACGGCAAATGAAGTACTCACCCTGGCGATGGATCTGGTGAAACGCACAGGTGCGAGTTTTCTGATGGTAACCCATAGCGCGCACTTTGCCTCCTTTCTCGATCGTCAGATCACGCTGACGGCGGGCCGGTTAACATGAGGCATATGATTTGGGTGTTGGTGAGCCTTCTCAGTCACTGGCGGAGATCCCCTGGTCAGTTTGTGACATTGCTGATTGGACTTGCCATGGCCACCGCCCTTTGGAGCGGCGTGCAAGCGTTGAACCTGCAAGCCCGTCTCAGCTACGACCGAGCGGCTCTGATTATGGGAGGCGAGCAGATGGCCTTTCTGGCGGCAACCGATGGTTCGAAATTCCAGCAATCGATGTTTGTTGATCTTCGCAAAGCGGGCTGGGTAGTGTCACCAGTTTTAAAAGGCCGGCTGGAAATCGCCGGTGCCATGTTCGATATTATCGGCATCGAGCCTGTTTCCATGATGCAGATGTCTGACCGGGTGGGGTTTGGCGATGCCGGTGGCTCTGTCGTAGATTTTATGACATCGCCAGGCCTTACCTTTATCTCTATCGAGACGCTTAAGGCGTATGGGTTTTCCGAAGGAGAGAGACTTTTTTCGGAAACAGGAGTTCAATTACCCCCTCTGACCGTTCGGTCAGATCTCCCGACAGGGGTGCTGATGGTGGATATTGGCGTTGCGCAAAGTATCCTAAATGCTCCCGGACTAATATCTCGCCTTCTGATTGACCCACGTGCGCCATTGCTAAAGTTGCCCTTGTTTGAAGTTGTTGGCGATCAATTGAAGCAGTATCGGCCAGAGAGTAAAGGGGATTTCGAACGGCTTACGGACAGCTTTCATTTGAATTTGACGGCCTTCGGCTTCCTCTCTTTCTTTGTTGGCTTATTTATCGTTTATTCGGCGATTGGTCTCGCTTTCGAACAGCGTAGGTCCATGATACTCACATTGCGGTCCTGCGGTGTTTCCATGCGAATGCTCATATCTACCCTATTGATTGAGCTTTTAGTCTTGGCGGTCGTTGCAGGCCTCCTTGGTGTTATCCTTGGATATGTTATTGCCGCTACCTTGTTGCCGGATGTCGCCGCCAGTATTCGTGGACTCTATGGCGCTCGGATCAGTGGCGAGCTATCTCTTGATCTTTCCTGGTGGATTATAGGCATCGCGATGAGCGTATTCGGTGCGCTTGCCGCCGCAGGAGGCGGCCTCTGGAAAGTCTATCGCCTGCCGCTGCTGTCCTCCGCCCTGCCGGGCGCTTGGTATATGGCGCAGCAAAAATGGTTACGGGTGCAATCGGCTGTTGCGGGCCTGTTGCTTCTGCTATTTGTTGTGGCCTTTGCCCTGGGAGAAGAGCTTGTTGCCGGTTTTGTCATGATGGGCTCTTTGTTGTTGGGATGTGCCTTGCTTCAGCCGGCAATCTTATCGCTGATACTGGGGTACGGTGAAACTTCGGCCAAGAGCCCGATGGTGAAATGGTTTTGGGCTGACAGCCGGCAACAGCTTCCTGGCCTGTCTTTCGCCCTTATGGCGCTACTGTTGGCGCTCAGTGTCAATATTGGTGTTGGGTCGATGGTGGAAAGCTTTCGCCATACCTTTATCCATTGGCTGGACCAGCGCCTGGCACCGGAAATCTATTTTAATGCCCAAAATGAAGAGCAGGCGCTGGAAATAAAATCCTGGTTGGAGAGCCGAGACGATGTCACAGCCGTCCTTCCCATTCGAAACATTGAGATGCGCTTTCAAAACTGGCCGACCCGGATATATGGCTTTCAAGACCATGCGACCTATCGCGACAACTGGCCTCTTCTTGAAGCCACATCCGATATTTGGATGGCTGTAAAAGCTGGAGATGCGACCCTTGTCAGCGAGCAACTGGCGCGACGTTTTAGCTTCACTTTGGGATCAGAGATTGAGATCGTGACGCCCTCGGGAACCTGGGAATTGACCGTTGCCGGTATTTTCTCGGATTATGGTAATCCGAAGGGGCTGATTATGACAAATGTCGACGCTTTTCTATCGCGCTGGCCAGATGTGGCCAAAACCCGACATGGCGTTCGGGTAGATCCTCAGTCCAAGACAACCGTCCTTAAAGAGCTAGAGGCACGCTTTCATCTTTCCAATAGCCGTCTGGTAGACCAGGCCACGTTGAAAGCAAGGGCGTCGACAGTCTTTGAACGTACTTTTGCTATTACAGCATCCCTTAATACTTTGACATTCGGTGTTGCTGGTATCGCAATGCTCTGTAGTTTGCTGACCTTAAGCAGAAGCCGCTTGCCACAGCTTGCTCCGTTATGGGCAATCGGTATTACGCGCCATCGTCTGGCATGGATAGAGTTGGCGAAGTCGATGTTGTTGGCTTTGCTGACGGCCGTGTTGGCGCTTCCTTTAGGCCTTCTGCTGGCCTGGTGTCTGGTTGCTGTCATTAATGTCCAGGCATTTGGATGGCGCTTACCTTTTGAACTGTTTCCGACACAATGGGCGCTGCTTCTGGCAATGACTCTCATAGTTGCCCTTCTTGCTACAATATATCCTGTGCTTCAATTACGCCGTATACCGCCTCAACGTTTGTTGAAAGTCTTTTCCGATGAACGCTAAAGGCAAGAATTTTTGGCTCAGCTTTCTATTGGCCACGGCATGTCTGATGTTGCTGCTTGGCATCCGGCATATAGGGGCGCAAGGATTTGCCGGGTTGGGAAAGGAAGGTGAGGGATATGAGCAGGTGGTGCCCGGAACAGTTATCACTTTCCCTCAAGACTTAGGGCAACACCCTGATTTTCGTATCGAATGGTGGTACGTCACAGCCAACCTTCAGGATACATCCGGAAACCACTATGGTATTCAATGGACATTGTTTCGTCAGGCCATGACGCCAGGACCGGAGCGTCTCGGCTGGACAAATCAGCAAATCTGGATGGCCCATGCGGCGGTTACAAGTAAAGATCAGCATTATACCCGCGAGATTTTTGCCCGCGGCGGCACAGGACAAGCTAATGTTACGGCTTCACCGCTCCATGCCTGGATCGATAATTGGAATTTGAAAGCAGTGGGGGCAGACAACGAAAATCAAGACAATTATTTGACATTGAACGCCTCGGGTAGTGATTTTTCGTATGACCTTTCTTTGAGCTCCGTCGCGAGGCGGGTCCTCCATGGAGATAACGGCTTCAGCAGAAAATCTGATCGGGGACAAGCCTCCCATTATTTCAGCGCCCCGTTTCTTGCGGTGAACGGGACAATAACACTTGCAGGCAAGCCCGTCGAAGTGACCGGCTCCGGATGGCTGGATAGGGAATGGAGCAGTCAGCCTCTGTCGCCGGATCAGACCGGCTGGGACTGGTTCTCGCTTCACCTTGAGGGGGGTGAAAAAGTCATGCTTTTTCGATTGCGTCATACCGATAAAACGGCCTTTTATTCCGGCACATGGGTAGGCGCCGACGGTGAAGCCGAATTGCTTGTAAACGGCGATATCATTTTCGATCCAGTTGAAAAATCAGAAATTTCTGGCCGATCCGTTCCGACGGCATGGAAGGTAAAAATAAATTCAAAAAACCTTTCCATACAAACAACTGCGCTAAATGCGAAAAGCTGGATGGAATCTCGCTTTCCGTATTGGGAAGGTCCGATCCGGTTCACGGGCAGTCATCAGGGTAGAGGTTATTTGGAAATGACAGGTTACTGATTGGAGATGGAAGATTACTTTCATGCATGGAAGCTCACGAGGACAAAATTTCTAATGACGTCGGTATTCCATCAACCGCGCTTCATACTTAATTTCCAAACTAGCCCTCACCGTAAGGTATGTTGCAACTCAATGTGTCGCTGATGCGCAAAAAAAAGCAGCTTAGACAGCGGCTGCTCAAAAGCTGTGAACGATGTGCAAGATTAATCTTCATTTTGCACGTTATTGCCACTAATTTATTGTTGGCAGTGTTTTGTTCATCCGCGAAGGGTCAGCCCAGTTTACACGGACAAAGATGGAAATATTATCCAAAGACCCTTAACGCACTTTGCGCTGTCTAAGGTAGCGACACTGGATAAGCGTGAAGTTGGATGAGCTGCTCTTAACTATATAGTATGTGGGAATTCTACAACTTTATGAAAATAGGAGGAGTATTTAGGACGTCTAACTAGTGCACGCCTGAATATGTAATTGCTTGTTGGCCATTTCAGTTATAACAATTATAAATTCAATTGTATTTATAATCTTTACTTGGTGGTGTTCCCCGTCAGCGCCTATGGGCCTAGATAAAGGAATTGCATAATAGAGGGTTTTTAAAGAGAGTGTTTATCTGTAGAACGGTGCTGCCAAACGAAAGGCTGGATGAAAAAAATGTCTAATTTCAACTGCGGCTTCTCTATTTTGTGCGCCTTCTCGTCTAGATGTTCGTATGTAATGGTCATGTTATTATCGACTATTCCGCTAGTGTTTGCCGATGACACACCCGCTGACAAAATCCTGGTAAGAACATTGGAAAATGCCTCAAATCCGCTTTCAATAGTCAACTATACGGACGTTAGATATCAACACCACACCGGCGACATAGAAGACGTGAACCGGCTTTTTATAGAGGGCGCCTTAGTCGCGACGCCCCGGCTAAAAATAATTTATGACCTAAGTTATAGCCAGACGGATCGTTCCGGTGAGGACGAAGCTGATTTTGAGACTCTCGGGATTAGTCCCGTCTATTTTGGTTTCGATGGCAAATTGAGTGAAAAATGGTATTTTCGGTCAAACTTCGGGTTCGATTGGACCTATGATTTTGGCAATGACGACAAAGGGATCGGCAGTGGCGCAGATACTATCGGCCCGCGGATTGGAATTGGGCTGGCTAATCTGGAATCCGAAGTCACTGCAGGGGTAATTCTTCAACACACACAATCCTATAATGGCAATTCCGATATAGAAGCAACTACCTTGAGTATTACGACCGTTCGACAGTTTCGAAAAGCCGGTTGGATTTCCAGCAATGTCGTCGTTATTCGCGATTGGGAGTATAACGCGTGGCGTTCTAGCTTTTCCTTTCAGGCCGGATATGGTTTTGACAACGGCAAGGCAATCTATGTCAATGGCATGGCAGGTATAGGCCGGGACCGCTTGTTTGATGTGGGTGCCGGACTAGGTTTGCGTTTTTACTATTGAGCCGTACCCTGCCTTTTCAGCAACTAGCTGTGAATGGTAGCGTTAAGTGGATTGCCATTCCAACAAGCGCTTTATGGCAGTTTCTTGGAGAAGACAAAAGCGGCCTAGCATCGAGCTAATGTGACAATGCCCAGAATTCGATCTATAAGTTTTGCTACTATTCGCCGGAAATTTGATCACTGTTAGGATGTAGGAATGGGACGAAGAAATTTAATTCTGCTGTTTATCGGAAAGCTCGTCGCCTATCTTAAATCACCTTTCCTTGTTTTGACCACAAGTCTACGTTCCAATAAAGTTGCATTTGTCTCAGTTTTAATTCTGTTTGCCGCATTTATATCGCCTGTTCTCGCGCAGGATAAATCATCAGACGAAGGAAATAATGAACAAGTAACTAACGAACAATTGATGGACATTTCGCCAGTCATCATTGATGGCAACGAGCTCTTTAATGTCATTGGTCTGTCGGCGTTGCCGTCAGAGGAGCGTGCGACATCAATTGTCGAGAATATTTTAAGGGCAGCAGACTCTTCGGATCGTGCAACTGTAAAAATGGAAATACGCCCGAGTGAATTTGGACCAGAATTATTCGCGGATGACATCAAGATTATCACGATTACCACACTCGATGCTGATTACGAAAATACTGGGTCGGATCTGATAGCAGTTTTGCAAAATAAAGCTGTTGAGGAAGCCATCATAGCTTACCGATTGAGCCGATCGGAAGGGAGTCGGATTGAAAGTGGTTTAGTCGTACTTGCCCTGACAGTTGCTTTTGGGACTTTTACTTTTCTGTTTTTCAAGATCCGACACAAGGTGCCTTCCTGGGTCGCGCAACGAATTACTGGCAAGCTGGACAAAGTTGAAACCGCAACAAATGAGATTGTCCGCAGTCAAACAATCGGGACCATAGCCGCGTCAATCGTCCGCGTCTTGTTGTTGTTGTTCTACTTGATTAACTTTTATTATTATCTTTCTTTCACTTTGCGTTCAATTGCCGAGACGCGCAGTTTCGCGGGTGAACTTTTTAACTTCCTGACAGATCCAGTAATTGCTGTGTCTTTTGAAATTCTTGGTCAGGTCCCGAATGTCATAACGCTGCTACTAATAGGTTTTGTCACACGTTTCGTGATTAAGACTACTAGACTGGTGTTCGAAAATATCGACAGTGGCGCGCTTTCTTTTAACGGATTTGAGAAGCAATGGGTTTGGCCCACGTACAAAATGTTGAGGGTCGTGATCGTACTATTGGCCATTGTGTTCGCATTTCCTTACATTCCGGGATCAGATTCAGCAGCATTCAAGGGTGTTTCGATATTAATTGGTGTGATGATGTCGTTGGGGTCTAGTTCAGTCGTGGGAAATTTGCTGGCCGGAATATTTGTGATTTATAAACGCAGCACCAATATCGGCGACCGCATCAAAGTCGGTGAACATATTGGTGATGTCGTAGCGATTAGACTGATGGAAACCCATCTGAAATCCCTCAAAAATGAATTGATCAGCATTCCAAATAGCCAGTTGTTAGGTACGGATGTGGTCAACTATACGAGCCAACTGGACCCCAAAGGGCTACTTGTACACACAACGGTCGGCATCGGATACGAGGAACCACAAAGAAAAATTGAAGCGATGTTGATCACCGCGGCAGAGCGCACAAAAAACCTAAAACGAAATCCCAAACCTTTTGTTTTGAGGACGGGACTGATGGACTTTGCCGTCAACTACCAAATTAATGCTTATTCGACGCACGGCGACAAGTTACCGCAAATCATGTCTGATTTACATTCGAATATTCTCGACGTTTTTAACGAGGAACGGGTGCAGATTATGACTCCCTCATATGTAACCGATACCGCGGAACCAAAAATCGCGCCGGTTGAAAGTTAGCACGCACAACATTTGTACGGGTTTCGGTGCCAGCCGAATTTGAACCTGGCGTCAACTCGTTGCCTGAAAATCCTCGGCTAATCATATTTCAGCACTTTGCCATTTTTACTTAGACAATGCCCCTGCGGCGGCGATGTTCAAGAAGCAAGTTTTTGCCACCAACTTTGCAATGCAGTCAGATCTGAGGGAATTGTATCACCCAATCCACCCGTAAATTCATTCCATTTTTCAATTGCATTGGCTGGAACCGCGACCAGGACGGGTATTCCTTGAGCCATAGCATCCATGATATCGTCCGCCAGACCTTCACCAAGCTGCTCTCTTTCGCCAAATTTCTCTACCACCAGGAGATTGACATTTGCTGTTATGGCGCGCCGAAGAACGACACTGGAATCCGTCAAAACCGATTGGTCTAGTCCACAGGATCCTGCTGCAATATCTTCTTTGCTGGGCCGGACAATGGGAAATCGGTCACCGTTGTCGAGGGCTATAGCATCAGTTCCAATTTTTCTGCCGTTATCATCGTATAAATTGCTTTGGACAATGCCGCCTATTGAATATCCTCGCCCACTCATTAGAGCGGCAAAAGAAGCTAAAGCCGTTTTGTCAGAAGTTTCAGGCGAATAAATTACGGCTGCTGCGGAAATATTTGGGGTGTCAGACATATTTCTATCCTGTAGTTAAAGATCGAGCTAGCGATATTGAAATTCAGTCTTGCTTATGCGTATTCATGGTTTAGTAAGCCTCTGTAAGACGAGGGAGTCCTTGAATATATCAGGCTTGGATTACTCAACCATTCGAAAGCCTTCCGTTGCGTGAAAAAAGCCGTTGGACAACGGCGCGATCGATTTTGTTTTTCGAAGTAAGCGCTGGAAATTTTCGCGGTCATCATGACCGTCGAGCGTATCCCGGAATATGCGAGCGATCTCAACCATATCAGTATTGTGGGGCCATATTCTGAAGTGGGTGATTCCAAAATTTTTAAGCGTTTCGAGTTCACTGAGCAAACTATTGACCGTGTAAGACATTGTTTGGGTTCCATTTACGGCTAAAAAAGCAGTGTCGTCGAGAGTCCGTACATCCATTCCGTCGGGATCTAGCTCACAGACATACTGACATCCATCTTTGGAAAGATTGTGGAAGCGAGCATGGTAACAACGGGCTGAGAGAGCCAGCGGCAGCCGACCATAGACCTGGACTTCCAATTCTCTGCCTTTCGCGGCCTTTCCAAGTTCGGAAATTGAAGCCGATGGCAATTCGCAGTTAAGGACAACGCGTGTCGCGCCAGCTCGGTAGAAATATTCCAACGTACCTTCATTGTAAACGTTGACGAATGGCCCAACAACATGCTTCTCTCCTCGCAACAAATTAATCGCAGACAAATCATTCGCTTCGGTCTGCCAGGGGGACTCTGATGTCAACGCGCGAAGCTCATTCCTTTCCCTAGCTGTCATAATGAGGGCGAGGGAAGATAGGACTACTTCTTTTCCAGCTTGTTCCAGCCTTTCACAGACTTCCGGTATGTAGGGCGAGAAAAAGGGAGCGCGTTTGGAGCATGTCACTTCGCCAATATAAACAACATTGACAGGTGCTTCATCTGCTATCCTGAAATAAAAATCCCGTTTCTTTTCTGCAGGCCAGTTATAAAGTACCGGTCCCAGGGTCAATTTCGATGCGGCAACCGTCATTGCTATCTCCAGCTTTTTCGATAAGCGCCAGTTGTGCTGCGGGCACCTTCCGTGATTGAACCAAGGTCAGATTCCGGTACCGGCCCTCCCTTCAGAACTGCGTCTATCGCCCGTCGGTAGCTTGAGACAACTTGGGTTACATAGGCTTTGCCCCTCTGTCTTCCTTCAATTTTGAGCGCTTTTACACCACTTTCAATCAAATCCGGTAAAAGTGTCATAACATTGAGTGACGTCGGCTCTTCAAAAAGGTAGGAGGGTTCAACTCCTTGTCCAAAAAACCGCCCTTTGCAAAGAGTGGGATATCCGGCCGACTCTCCATCTGAGTATGAATTGATCGTGAATTCTCCAAGCTTGGAGATCAATTTTCGACCTTTTTGTTCATAGTCAACATGACTTGGTGGAGAGCAAATACCGTTTATATTGGGAGACTTTCCGGTTACATAGGATGAAAGGGAACAGCGACCTTCCGCCATTACACACATCCCGCCGAACGCAAAAACTTCAGTATCAACTTCAATCTTTTCAATCAGTGCCTTTATCTCTCGAACTGTCAGAACCCGCGGGAGCACAACACGCTGTACTCCAAAGGTCGTTTGAAAAAAATCAATAGTTTCCGGATTAGAGGCAGACGCCTGAACGGACAAATGACGCCTTAAATGCGGATAGCGTCGTGTCGCATAGTCGAGTAAGCCAATGTCCGCAAGAATTACAGCGTCGACACCTAAGTCGGCCGCAATATCAACGGCTCTGTGCCAAGGAGAAAGATTTCCTGCCTGAGGGTATGTATTGATGGCCACATAGATCTGACGGCCCAAGGAATGGGCCTCTGCCAACGCCAGTTTCAACTCTTCGGGGTTAAAATTTAGTCCTGGAAAATTGCGGGCGTTGGTCTCATCCCGAAATCCTACATAAACAACGTCGGCACCAGCTTCCAGTGCTGCCTTCAAGGCGGATGGCGTGCCGGCTGGACATACAAGCTCCATAATCAGCCTCGTCCTGTTATGGCGCTGGTGCGATTGCTTGCAGCTTGCAGCTTTCTGATTTTTCTACCCAGTTGTGTTAGCTGCTTTTCCTGTCTGTCAATTTCCTCATCCAACTGGGAAATCTTGGATGCAAAGGGATCGACAATAGAACCTTGAATCACATCAAAGTCCTTTTGAGCAGTTTGATACAATGAAGTAAAGCGGGCCATTGCATCTTCAATAAAGGGTTTCATAAATCCGGAGGATTCCGCCAGAATAGTTTTGATAGAGAGATCTGCACTATCAACAGCATTCCTGAGCGTAAGGGCTGCCTCGGTATCACCTTCAACAATCAATCTTCGAGAGAAAAACAAGGCATCACCATCGACGCTCCCTTCCAGAAGCTTTACGAAAGATAGAAGGTCTCCTGATATCGTTGCCGTCGCATTCAAAACAGCCTGCTCATTACGCAAGACCTGCGCAGTCGCTTTTCCATTGTCCAGTGTCAGCAGAAAGGTAAACCAGAAATCCGTCGGTATAATATGAAAACGACACTTGCCCAAGGGTTGTAACCTGTTTGATATATTTGGAGTCTGCCGTTCAACTTGTTTCAGGAAAAAGTTGATTAGATGGGACAATAACATAGGTGGTAGCGGTCGTAGCGCAAGTCCAGTAAAGAGCATTGGCGAGAATGGTGGAATTCGAAGCACGGATCTAGTATTAGACATGAGCTAACTCTGACGCTGTAGTATTGAAAATCCAAAGAGTGCTGGAATTCGAAAAGAGAGACATTGATTTGGATCAAGTAGAAGGCGCGAAAATTAGGCGTCGACACTATAATTAACAGTAGGCGTTGAGATACCTCAGTAGGAAATTTTGGATAGCAACCCTTGCAGTTTCCCGAATCGCCAAACACGTAATCCTACTTCAGTACCACCTTCGAAATGTTGTGGTTCAGACGTCATTACACGCAAGATCGTTCAAGGTAAGTCTTATGAGGATAGAAAAAACCAGTGATGCTTCATTGATCCAAAATAAAGTTCCCGAGAAATTACATTCGCTCATTTTATAGGTTTTTGGGTCAGAAAAAAGGACGCGGAAGAAAGGCCGAACCCCACAAAGGCGAAAAACCATGCGGCGGCGGAAGAATGAAGCCACAGGTTAATATTGCTTTCGTCAAATTCAGCGATGATGCGGCAAATAGCTGCAAGGAAAACAGATGCCAGGATTGCTTTCTCCATTTTGCCAGTCGTAAGTTCTTGTCCGGAATGGCCGAGTGTTGCTCGGAGCATGACGGACAACGTCATGCCGCCAATGGCCCCGATCCCTAGCGCATGGACGCCGGCGAAAGGAGTAACAAAATTCGGGGTAAAGCCGTTGAACGCAATAAGGAAAAACCCAATTGGGATAAAAAGATAGCTTACATGCAGTACCGTCAATAGGGGCTCCTTCAACGTTCGATCTCCTGCCCAACGAAAGAGCCGGATAATATGTAAAACCGCGGCGATGGCCATCAGGGCAGCCGTTATTTCTCCTATGCCAGAAATAATCCAAACAGCAAATGCAACTGCGCTGAAAGCGATGGTAAATAAATCATATCGTTGGAAGGTAATGGGCAGTCGACCAGGATTCTCTCGCACCAACCAGTTACGCGTAAAGCTTGGAACGATTCTGCCGCCAATGATCATGATCAGTAGAATTGCCGCTGCCATTGCCAGTCTCCGACTGAAGTCGCTTATGCCTGCGTAATGAGCTTCAAGATGAAATCCGGCATTGGCAGCAAGCAATAAAGTTAAAGGAAAGAGTATCTTGAGGTTGCGCCAGTTTTTCCCAGAAATAATTTCATTTGCCAGAACCGCTAGAATGCTCGCGAGAAAAAGAAGGTCGATACTCATCGCCGCGACCCAGCCAATATAGGTAGAGAAAGTGACGGCAAAACGCCCGGCAAACCAAATAAGGAGGAGAATTAAAAGCGGCCGTCCTTGAATTGGCATCCGGCCTGTCCAATTTGGAACTGCCGTGAAAAGGAAGCCCGTTATCACGGCAGCAAGAAAGCCGAAAAACATTTCGTGTATATGCCAGTCGACGACGGCAAACAAAGACGCCAATTCCAGCTCACCATAAAAAAGAGGGAGCCACAGGATAACTGAAAACCCTGAATACAACGACCCAAAGAAAAAGAAAGGTTTGTATCCATAACTGAGAAATGCTGGGCCTTGATAATTTTTTAATCTTGGAGTCGCCATTACTCACCTTGAGAAACAGAGTTTAAAATTCCGTTCTTGCAATGTAACGGATGCCCATAAGCATTGCGAAA
>Ga0315336_1002658_pt1 | contig 26477 bp, 15 predicted proteins | sample ASW5metaG_FD_204512 | JGI IMG/M metagenome (GOLD analysis project Ga0315336, IMG submission 204512) | Ammonia-oxidizing marine archaeal communities from Monterey Bay, California, United States - ASW #5 | ecosystem: Environmental > Aquatic > Marine > Intertidal zone | place: USA: California... | reverse complement strand
AGTCCGGGAGCGGAGCGCGCGCTGCACGGTCTCATCGTCGAGAAGCTCTCGTTGGAGGAGGCGCAGTCCCGCCTTCCAGCGGGTGTCGGCGTGCTGGGAGCGAAAGCCCAGCAGGCTGGCGGTGGCGTCCTTGGGGTGCAGCGTCTCCAGCGCCTCGAGGGCGGCCGTGCGGATCTCGTCCTTGGCGTTCAACGCGCCTTCCAGCTCGGCGTGGGCGCGGGAATCGTCGGGCGCGAGCTGCCCCAGGGCGTCGATGGCGATGACCCCGATGTCTACCCTTCCGGCCTGGAGTGCGAGCTGGAGCGGCTGCAGATCGGCGTCCCCCAGGTGGCGACGGAGGCCGGAGAGCGCGGACTTCCGCACGCCCTCGGTCGATGAGCGAAGCAGCTTCTGCAGAGGTGGGATCGCCCGGGCGTGTTTGGACGTTCCCAGGTGGGCAGTCGCCCGTGTCTGGAATTTCGGGGTGCTCCCGCTCGAGGCCAGCGAAGCCAGGATCTCGATCGCGATGGCGTCGTCCCAACCGGCGAGTAGATCCAGGGCGGCGTCGCGGCGGGTCTGGTCGCTCTGGACGAGTTCGTTCCTGGCGCTGGCGATAGCGCCTTGGAACAAGTGGGTGCGCGACTGCACTTTTTCGGTCTTCACGTGCAGTGGAAAGAGCCGGATCGCGTCATCGTCGGAGGCCACAGCCAGATGGGCATCGCCGTCGACGACGACCAGAGCCGACGCGACCGGCTTGCCGACGCCGTCTTTTTGGGTCGATGGCGCCCGACGGGATCCCCGGGTCCAGGTCTTCACCGTGCCGTCCTCGGACGCACTGAAGGCCACCTTCTCTCGAACCGACACGCCGCGGACCGGCGCACTGTGGCCATTCCGGCCGGATCGATCCTCGGGTTCGAGGGCGCCGCGGGCGTGGGTCAGGCACATCTTGTTGTCCACGCCGGTCGAGCGAATACGAAGTTCGTCGGGCTCGAATCCCAGAGTGGTGACCGCGCCGGTGTGCAGCTTGCCGGTCTCCAGCGCGCCCCACATGCCGCTCTCTTTGGAGAAAACACAGACCGTTCCGTCCGCGCAGCCCGCGGCGAGCCAGGCACCCGTTGGGTCGGCGGCGACTGCAGTCCCGTTGGCCGGGAGTTCGAACTGCGCGAGCTCCTTGCCTTTGCCGTCGAGGAGCACGAGGGCGACTCCCGAGATTGCGGCGACGCCGCCGTCGATGGGGGCAACGGCGATTGGGGCAGGCTCGAGGGGCTTCTTGCCCAGGGGAGCACAGGAGCCGAATGCCCCTCCGTAGACGAAGCCATCTGTAGCGGCGACATATACGCCAGCGCCGCCCAGACACAGCGCGACGCCGCCGGGCAGGGCCTGCTGCTCGAGCTTCGCCTTGAGTGGATCGAGGCGGTAGAGGGCCGTTGGCCGCTTCTCGGCGTGCTCGGTCACGAACAAGAGCTGGGTGCCGTCGGAGACGAGATCCCGAACGGCGCCGCGGTGTTGCATCCAGTGGACTTTGGTGCTCATTGGGCTGCTCCTGCGGGCAATCCGCCAAGGCCGGGGTGGGCGTGGGCGATGCGGGTGAGGGCGACCAGACAGGCGGCGCTCTCCGATTTTCCACGACTGCCGAGGAACTCCTGGAACAGCGGGGTGAGTCGCTCGGCGAAGGAGCGGTCCTCCAGGGCCAGATCCCGGCAGACCTCGATGAGGGCCAGCTTGACCTTGCGGGCGGGAAGCGGGGGCAGCCTTTTGGTTGCGCCGGTGTGTTTGGCCATGCGGGCCGGCGGGATGCCGAACAGCGTAAACCGTAGGAAGGAGCGGATGTCTTCTTGCTCTGCAGGCCAGTTGTCGGGGCGGCTGGGCACGGCGTCCTCGCCCTCGCGGGTCGGCGCCGTCCAGGTGGAGCTGCCGCCCTTGTCCCGGTACAGGCCCCACAGCTGGCGCACGACGAAGGCCCGGACCTGTCGATCCGGGCTCTCGGTGAGTCGGAACAGCTCTTCGGGAATCGCCAGCCGCGGGTGCAACGCGATCAGTCGCATGCCGAGTCCGCGGGTCCCCGCGTCCAGGGATTCGCAGAACCGATAGGCGGCCTCTGGCGTGAGCATGGCCGGATCCAGGCGATATCGGCGGTGTTTGCGAGATTCATCTGCCGTCAAAGCGAGCTCGACGAAGGCCCGGACCTCGGTGTGGGGGACCTCACAGAGGGTGACGATCTCCGACATCGGGGGCGCCCACTTGGCGAGCTCCCAGCGCATCCACAGCAGGCCCAACTCCCGAAGGGGGGACCGCTGATCGGCGCACAGGGTCGCCGCGCGATCGAAGGTCAGAAACACGTCGGGCAGTTCGGCGCCGGGGTCCAGAGGCCGATCGGTCTCGGCCATGTGGTACTCGGCGTGGTGCATGCGCAGATAGTGCAGGGCAAAAGAGCGCAGCGGTTCGTCGGTCGGGCCGGGATCCGTGGCCATCTTCCACAGCCGCTCGCACCCCGCCAGGGCGGCGTCCTCGTCCACCTCGACGCTCTCTCCCGCCAGCATCTGCAGGAAGGCGGTCTCGCTGATGATCTTGAGGTCCGCGCCCTTCTCGATCAGCTTCTCGGCCTTGACCTGTTTGCTGCCCTTGCGGCCACCGCCGTACAGCGACGACCCCTCGTCGCCGATGACGAGGAAGTCCAGTTTGCCAGTTACTCCCGAGCCCTTCTTCCCGTTGGCACCCTTGACCATCTTCTGGGCTTCGCTGCGGGTCATCGTGGCGAGCTTGCCCGTGAACACGAAGCTCTTCCCCATCAGGTCGGCCTCCTGATCTCCGGCGTCGGCGACCTCTTCCTCACGATCTTCTGGATCGGCGAAGTGGGACGGGTGGAAGGCCCGGGTCAGCGTCTCGGTCGCGAACGCCAGATACCGGGGCTCGCTGCGCTGGACCATCTCGAAGAGCCACTCGAAGCTCAGCTCGTCGGCCTTGAAGGTTCGCGCCTCACCCAGCATCGAGAGCGCGAGCTCAGACGAGCTGTCGTCGAACTGCAGCGCCTGCGCCCACGGGCGATTGCTGGCACGCAGGGCGGCGATCCACGGATCCTGCTCGAAGGTGGGGTGGAAGGCAATGGCCTTCAGGAACGGTGCACCCAGAGTGGTGGACGGGACGCGACCCGAGCGAACCCACGCGCGAACCGGGTCTCTGAAAGGAGACAGCCACGCTCGCCGGAGCACGTCGGCGTCGACGGTATCCAGGCCCGCCGCCTCCATGGCTGCGCAGGCGACCCTGGCGGCGAGGCGATCGGCGCGGGGGTGGTCGAGCAGTCCTTCCCAGAATGTGAGCGGCACCTTCTTCTTGGGGTGCACTTTGGGCAGGAGGGCGGAGGCGAAGTCCACGACCTTGCGATCGCCGCTGAGGAGTCGGTCTTCGAACCAGGCCAGAGTGAGCTCGCTGGCTCCAAAGTGCTCTCGCAGGGCCGTTGCGGCGAGGTCGTGCCCATAGCGGGTTCCGAGCAGTCGACCCCAGCCGTCGAGCCCGACCTCTTTGCGAGCGTCCCGATCTCGCAGCAGATCGCGAGCGAGGCGTCGCACGGCGTCGTGGTCACCATTGGCCAGCCGGATCAGGTGGTCCAAGGGCAGATCGCGCGCGTGGGTTCGCGCGTACGAGGCGGCCCAGGCGGCGGCGTCCTTGGCCGACGAATCCAGAAGTGCCAACACGGCTGTGTGCAGGCCAATGTCTCGGAACGTACCGGCTTCGAACTTGGGGACCTCGTCCAGGAGCCAGACAACGAAGGAATCCACCGAGGCACTGCGCACGCCGATGAGACGCACGACCCACTCGGGCTCGACCTCGCGGAGCTGGGTCCGAAAGTCGCTGCGGAGAGAGGTGACGGCAAAGCCCCTCACAGCCTCCGATCTCGCGCGTTCGAGAAGCGTAAACAGCGGGCGTGGGCTCCGCCTCCACGCGTCTGGGAAGGCCCGGTGTCGCAGGGTGACCGGGCTGCGCCAGTGGGTCCGGCGGAACCGGGTCCGGGTGTAGCTGCCCTCTTCATGGAACAGCACGTGGTTGGCGATCCACGTGTTCTGCATGCGACAGCGATCGGGGTAGTTGCGCAGTACTTCGGATGCGGCATCGGGGTAGGTCGCCGGCAGCCTCACGCCGATTCGGCGGAGGGTGCGCCAGGCCCGGCGGACCAGGTAGGCGAGGGTCTTTTTGGAGACATCGCCGGAGTCCCGGTTGGCGAGGGCGTAGTCGAATCGCGCGGCCAGGGCGCCGTAGACCTCGAGATCTCCAGCCACTTCGGCCTCTTTGAAGACCCGCTTCAGGCCCCGCCACGGACCGAGCCGGAGGGGCACGTCGCGGACGACCTCGAGGAGCTGGTCACGGGCCCAGGGGCCTCCGTCGTTCCACAGGGTCAGGATGGACCCGTGAAGCTGTAGTCGATCCGGCAGAGGCACCTCCGCGTCATCGGCCTCCAGCGCGGTCCAGTCGGCGACGCGAACCTGCCTTCTCTCCTCGGGTGCCAGGCGGGTGAACTTCCAGCTACGGTGTTTGGAGAACGCCGAACGCCAGGTCAAAGCGTCCTTTCGGACGGGCTTCCACGGCTCGGTGGCGCGCGCGAGTTCGCAGATCAGACGGGCGAGCGAGGGGTCGCGAGAGTGCCAGGCGCGATTGACATCGGCCAGCGTGATCGATGGGTCCACAGTGTCCCCCAGGACAGGGCGGAGACCCTACCTCGTGGGGCTGAGCGGGATGTCGATTGCGGCCGCGACGACCACCCCGATCGTGGCCTGGCGGGCGCGCATCGCATGGGACCGAGCATCGGCCAGCCCGGGATCCGGCGGTGCGCGTTCGGAGGTGGCCCGGGGGGCTACTTGGCTTCGATGTCCGTCGGTAGGTCAGTGATCATGGCGCCCTTTTCGATACCCTTTGTCGCGAACCACCCCTGGTTCATCTCCAGCGCGTACATCGCCGGGTAGAGGCTCTTCACCGAGTCCTTGGAATACGGCGTCATATCCAGGATTTTGACGATCTTGCCCTTCTTGTCGGCGAACGCGATCGAGAGCGGGATGCGGGTGTCCTTCATCCAGAAGCTCTGGGGCTTCTGATCGGGGTAGATGAAGAGCATGCCGTGGTCGGCGGCCATGTGGTCCCGATGCATCAGGCCCTGGGCGCGATCGGGCCCGGTGGCCGCGATCTCGACGGTGATCGGAGTTCCGGACACCACGATCTTGGCGGTTGGGAGCTTGCTCCCACAGGCGACGAGCATCGCGATGAGTGCGACCTGGATCATTTAGAAGAGGTTCCCTTGATCATCGTCGGGGTCCTTTAGCCCGATATGGGCGCGACCGCGGGGGCTCACGATCCGTCCGCGGGGGGTTCGGAGGAGGAATCCCTGCTGGATGAGGTAGGGCTCGTAAGCATCTTCGATGGTGTCGCGAGACTCGCCGATGGCCGCGGCCAGGGTGTCCAGGCCGACGGGGCCGCCGCTGAACTTCACGGCGATGGTGTGCAGGATCTTCCGGTCCATCTTGTCGAGACCGGACGCGTCGATGTCGAGGCGCTCGAGGGCGTTCTTGCAGACCTTTTCGCCGATGGTTCCGTCGCCGTCGACCTCCGCGAAATCGCGGACCCTGCGGAGAAGGCGGTTGGCGATTCTCGGCGTGCCTCGTGCGCGACCCGCGAGCTCTTTGCAGCCTCCAGGCGTAATGACGACATCCATGCGCTTTGCCGAGCGGCGAATGATCTCCTGGAGCTCGTCGGGGGTGTAGAAGTCAAAGGTGCAGGTGATGCCGAATCGCGCTCGCAGCGGCGCCGTGATCATGCCGGATCGGGTCGTGGCGCCGATCATCGTGAACCGATTCAGAGGCAGCTTGATGGACTGCGCTCCCGGTCCCTGGCCGAGGACCACGTCGATCTCGTAGTCCTCCATGGCGGGGTAGAGGACCTCTTCGGTGGCCCGCGGGAGTCTGTGGATCTCGTCGATGAACAAGACCTGGCGATCTTCGAGGTTGTTCAGGACCGCCGCGAGGTCTCCCTTGCGCTCGATGGTGGGTCCCGATGCCGTCTTGAGGTCGACTCCGAGCTCTTCGGCGATGATGTAGGCCATCGACGTCTTCCCGAGGCCCGGCGGACCGGTGAGGAGGACGTGATCGAGGGCGTCTCCGCGGTTCAGCGCCGCGCGGATGTAGACCCGCAGATTGTCCATGATGCGGGTCTGCCCGATGTACTCCCCGAAGTTGCGTGGGCGTAGGGCGGGATCGGTGCTCTGCCGGGTTGGATCGAGAGGATCGCTCATCGTCTACCGGAGAGAACTTTGAGAGCGGCCGCGAGGCGGTGCTCGATCTTCGCGTCGGGTCCCAGTCCCTGGGCGGCGAGTGCCTGGAGCGCGCGATCGATCTCCGATTTTCCGTAGTCGAGTCTGGCCAATGCCAGGGGCAGCTGGTCGGTCGGCCCCCGCTTCTTGGGTTTGAGCTTTGTCCCGGCAGCGGTAAAGCTCGCCGGCATCTTGCCTTTGAGCTCTAGAGCGAGGCGCTGGGCCTTCTTCTTGCCGACGCCGTTGATCTTGTTGAGGGACACCACGTCGTCACTCTCGATGGCGGTTGTCAAGTCGGAGACCGAGAAAGCCTGCAGCGTCGCCATGGCCATCTTCGGACCGACTCCGGAGACGGTCAGCAGGACCCGGAAGGCGGTCCGTTCGTCGGTGGTCTGGAAGCCGTAGAGGGCGATGGCGTCTTCGCGGACCTGGGTCGAGACGTGCACGACGACCTCTTCACCGCTGGACCAGGCGTCGAGACTGCGATCGGTTGCGAAGACCTGGTAGCCGACGCCGTTCACGTCGAGCACGCATCCCCCGGGCTCACGATCGAGCATTCTGCCGGTCAATCGGGCGATCATCCGACCCCTCGGAGCCGGTGGCTTCGGGCATGGGTGCAGTGGGTGATGGCGATGGCCAGGGCATCGGTCACGTCCGCGGGACCGTCGGGGACGTGGCCCAGCAGCATGTGAACCATCTTTGCGACGGCCTTCTTGTCCGCTCGTCCGTGGGCGCCGACGGTCGCCTTCACCGTCATCGCGTTGTATTCGAAGGGGGTGTAGCCAGCCTGCGCGGCCGCCAGTAGCGCTACCCCGCGCGCCTGTCCCAGGCGAAGTGCAGATTCGGACGACTTGTGTCGGAAGATGGCTTCGATGGCGACCGCGTCGACGGTCCGGCGCGCGAGGGCCTTGGCCAATCCGGTGTGGATCTTCAGGAGGCGCTGCTCCATGGGTTCGCTGGACTTGGTCTTGATGCAGCCACCGTCGACGAAGCGGATGCGCCCGCGGCGCGCTTCGACGACGCCGAAACCGGTGACGACTGATCCAGGATCGATGCCAAAAATGAGCATGTAGGGCAGGGGAGGGAGAGGGTGGGGACTCCGAATATAGCGATATACTGCACAGATGTTCAAGGGTCGGACCGTAAAGCGGGCGTTCGAGCGGGTCGGTGCCGGTGTCCATACGGGGATCGTCGGCCGGCTCGAGGTCCGTCCAGGCCCGCCTGGCAGCGGCATGAGATTCCGTTCACGGTCGGCGCTCGGATTCGCCGATCTACCCGTACACATCGACTCGGTGCGGACCGAGGCCGGCTCGACGATTCTCGCTGGCGGAGGGCGGGTGGTGCGAACCCCGGAGCACTTGCTTGCGGCGCTCGTGGCGTTCCAGATTACGGACGTGTTGCTGGTTCTCGAGGGGCCGGAGGTTCCCATCCTCGACGGATCCGCGCTGCCGTGGTGCTCGGCCCTGAATGACGTGGGCGTTGTCGAGACGGGAGAGGTGCGCGCGCTCGATGCTCCGAGACTGCGCATCGAGGCCAATGGCGGGGTCGCCGAAGCCGAGCCCGGCCCGATTCTTCGTCTGGAGGTCGACGTGTCCTACGAGTGGGGTCCCCGCGGATCCGCGGCCGTGGAAATTCCGGGATTGTTCGTCGAAGAAGTGGCTTTCGCGCGTACTTTTGCTCTCGAGAGGGACGTCGAGCGACTCCGTGCCGCGGGGAGAGGGGCGGGGGCCAACCTCGAGAACACGGTGGTCTGGGGAGAAGACGGACCCCTGAATTCGGTGCGATCGCCCCAGGAGCCGATCTTGCACAAGCTGGTCGACCTGGCTGGGGACCTCGCGCTTGTCGGTCGGCCCGTGACCGGCACGATTCGAGTGCGCAGGGGAAGCCATGCTCTTCATCACGCGCTGGTCCGCGCCATCGTCGCAGAAGCGGGTCGGGCGGCGTCTTAAACGCTCGTTTTGAACGGAATCTCTGGCGAGCCGACCTCGTGCATGTGACGATGCCCGCCTTCTGGAGTACCCATGCGAAATCTGTTTCTTCTCGTGGCTGCGGCCCTGATGCTCTCCGCGGGTTGTGGAGACGACGGCAAACCCAACGACACCTCGGCTTCCGACGCAGATACGGACACGGACTCCGACACCGATGTCGATACGGACTCAGACTCGGACAGCGACTCCGACTCGGACAGCGACTCGGACTCGGACAGCGATTCGGACACGGACACGGACACCGACACCGACACCGACGCGGATGCCGACACCGACACGGGCCTGGACACCGCAGCGCCCCCGCTGCCCTCGGGTTGCAACCCGGCGTTTTGCGCCTGGACACCGGGCGGCGGCCCCAACGGTGGCGACCTGTGTTCCTGCTCCTTCCCGGGAGCCAGTCACCCCGTCGCCGGTCTCTTCCCGGACGGCTCCTGTTTCACCGGCGACCCGGGCACGCTCGACATGCCCTTGGACATCGACGCCTCGGGCTATGCGGGCTTCTCGGTATCGACCTGTGACCCGGTGTCCGCGGGCGACAGCTCGGTCGCCGTCTTCGAGGACAACCCGCTTTTGGGTGGTGCGGAGATTTCCTGCAACGAGGATGCGACCGGCGAGGCGTCCTTCTGCTCGCGTATCCACGACAATGGTGGGGCCACACCGACTCTCGACGCCGTTCCCGCGTCGGGCAGGGTGTTCATCGTCGTCAGTGAGAAGACCGGCAACTACTGGAACGGCGTCACGACCCGGGTGGTCGACATCGAGCTCCACACCACCGGGCCCCGATGCGGCGACACCATCATCGGGCCCGGCGAGGAGTGCGACGACGGCAACGGGTACGATCTCGACGGCTGCGACGCCAACTGCCAGTTGGAGATCGAGCCCGGCCCTGCGGCGGCCGGCGACGTCATCGTCAGCGAGATCATGATCACATCGCAGGGCGTGGCGGATGCCGAGGGCGAGTGGTTCGAACTCCACAACACAACCGCATCGCCCCTGGATCTGTACGGTTGCGAGACCCTCGCCAATGGCGGTTTGCCAGAGGTGTCCTTCACGACCCCGCTGGCGATTCCCGCAGGTGGTGTCGTGACTGTCGCAGGCGGGGCAAATCCTGGTTTCGTACCCGATTATGTGGCAGATCTCTCATTCCGCGCTGGGGGTGCCGACGGCTTCTTGCTGCAGTGCGACGGCATCGACATCGACACGGTGGCCTGGGATGGCGGGGCGGTGTGGCCCGATCCGATTGGCGCGTCCATCCAGCTCGACCCCTCATCCCTCGATGACATCTCCAACGACGATGGCAGCAACTGGTGTACCGCCGTTGTCGCCGACCCGGGATTCACCAGTGGCGACGCCGGCAACCCGGGCGTGGTCAATCCGGCCTGCGCCCCGCTCCCGGCGGAGATTTGTGACGACGGCATCGACAACGACTTCGACGGAGATCTGGACTGCCTGGACACCGGCTGCCTGAACATGCCGCCGTGTGGGGTCTGCAGCGACGGAGCCGTCGATCCCCTCGAGGAGTGCGACGACGGCAACCTCATCAACTACGACGGATGCGACGACAACTGCAACTTCGAGCCGGTCACTGTCATCACGGGGTGCGACCCGACTTTCTGCGAATTTGTTCCCGGCGGTGCTCCCATGGGCCTCGGAGACCTGTGCACCTGCACCATCCCCGCTGCGGCACATCCGGTGACCAACACCATCGAGGGAAGCTGCTTCAATGTCCCCTTCGGTGGGCAATCCGCGAATGACATGACGTTCTTCCTGGACCTGACCGCCATGGGGTACGTCGGGTACGCCGTGGATACCTGCCGGCTCACGCCGGCGGACTCGGCTGTTGGCACCTGGGATGGCGATCCACAGGGGCTCGGCGTCGAGGTATCGTGCAGCCAGGACGCCGTAAATGAGCCGCTGTTCTGCTCGAAGATCAACGATCCTGGTGTGGCCGGTGCGTTTGCCACACCCGCGGCGACGCCCGCTTCAGGGGAGGCATGGGTCGTCGTCGACGAATGGAGGCGCGGCTCGTACTGGAACGGGACGAGCGACCGGGTCATCGACATCCTGTTGTATTGATCGACTTGTATTTGGCAAGATTCCCTGGCTAACCGAGCTTGTGCGTGTCAGGATGCGCGCCTTCTGGAGAACCCATGCGGAATCTATTTCTCTTTCTGGCAGCAGCTCTGATTCTATCGGTCGGTTGCGGTGACGACCCCAAGACCGACGACACTTCCGTGGCCGACACGGACACCGACACGGACAGCGATTCGGACTCGGACAGCGATTCGGACTCGGACAGCGATTCGGACTCGGACAGCGACTCGGACTCGGACAGCGACAGCGATTCCGACTCGGACTCGGACAGCGATTCCGACTCGGACACGGACAGCGATACGGACTCCGACAGCGACTCGGACTCGGACTCCGACAGCGACTCCGATACGGACTCCGATACAGACACGGACTCCGATTCGGACACGGACACGGACACCGACGCGGACACAGATGCCGACACGGACGCGGACGCCGACGTCGACACGGCTGACTCGGCTGACACCGCGGACACGGCCGCCGACACCGGCGTTGGTGGTCCGCCGCCTCTACCATCGGGATGCAACCCCGCGTACTGCACCTGGAACCCGGCGGCTGGGCCCAACGGCGGTGACCTGTGCTCCTGCACCTTTACCGGGGCCAACCATCCCGCCGGAGACACCTTCCCGGCCGGTGATTGCTTCACTGGTTGGCTCCCCAGCGCCGACCTGCCCATCGACATCGATGCGACGGGATATGCCGGCTACTCGGTCTCGACTTGCAATCCCGTCACCGCGGCCGACAGCTCGGTGGTCGTCTTCGACGACAACCCGCTCCTCGGTGGTGCTCAAGTGGCGTGCAACGACGATGCCATTGGCGAGGCGTCGTTCTGCTCGAAGATTTACGATAATTCAGGTGTTACCCCTGGTCTCGAGTTTGTGCCCGCGAGTGGTCGGATCTTCGTCGTCGTCGACGAGTGGGCGTCCGTTGCCGTTGTGGCCGATGCCTTCTGGGATGGCGTGTCCACCCGCGTCGTCGACATCGAGCTCCACCGGGATGGCCCACGTTGTGGCGACAACACGGTCGGGCCCGGCGAAGCCTGCGACGATGGCAACCAGTACAACCTCGACGGGTGCGATTCCAACTGCCAGCTCGAGGTACTCCCCAACCCCTCGGTCGCCGGCGAGGTCATCATCACCGAGGTCATGATCACGTCCAACGCGATCGCCGATGCCGACGGCGAGTGGTTTGAACTCACCAACACCACCGGTACCGACTTCGATCTCTTCGGGTGCCGGACCTGGGACGACGACCAGTATGAGGAGGTGTCCTTCGACAGCTCGGTTCCTCTGCTCGCCGGGAGCACCGTCACGGTCGCCGGTGGCCCGAACCCCGGCTTTGTGCCGGATCATGTGGGAACCATGATTCTGGTCGGAGGGGGTGAAGACGGCTTCACCCTTCAGTGTGGCGGCGTCGACATCGACGTGGTCCACTGGGACGGAGGCCTTGCCTGGCCCGATCCCGTCGGCGCTTCGATACAGTTGGACCCGCTGTTCGGTGACCACATCGCCAACGATAACGGGGACAATTGGTGCACCACCGACGCGGCGGATCCCGGGTTCACCAGCGGCGACTTCGGCAACCCCGGCGTCCTCAACCCGCCGTGTCCCTACCTGCCAGCGGAGATCTGCAACGACGGGATCGACAATGACCTGGACGGGAACATCGACTGTCTCGACACCAACTGCGCCAACCTTCCGCCCTGCGGACTGTGTAGCGACCTGGCGCTCGATCCCATCGAAGAGTGCGATGACGGAAACCTCATCAACGGCGACGGCTGCGACGACAACTGTATGTACGAGCCCATCGACGTAATCACGGGATGCGACCCGTTCTATTGCACGCTCACCGTTGGCGGAGGCCCCGGTGGGCTGAGCGACGTGTGCAGCTGCACGATCCCGGCCGCAGCGCACCCGGTGCTCGACACGATCGAGGGAAGCTGCTTCAACACCTATTACGGGGTTCCGGCCTTTGACGCGACGTTCTTCTTCGACCTGACCGGCATGGGCTACATCGGCTACGCCGTCGATACCTGTCGAGCGACCCCAGCGGACTCCTCGGTCGGCACCTGGGACCTTGACCCCTTGGGACCTGGCACCGAGATCTCGTGTAACGACGACGCTGCCGGCGAGCCGTCGTTCTGCTCCAAGATCACCGATCCTGGTGTGGCGGGCGCTCCGTCGACCGCTACGGCGACTCCAGCTTCCGGCGAAGCCTGGATCGTCATCGACGAGTGGTTTCCCGGCGTCTATTGGGATCGGGTAAACGACCGCGTCATCGACTTCCTTCTGTTCTGATAGCCACCGCTATCCAGGCCCGATTCAGCGGCTTCCAGACTGGATGATTGCGACAGCGCTCCTCGATCGCGAGGAGCTCCTCCAGGCTCGTCGACGTGAGGCCCACGTCCTCGAGGGGGCCGTCGAGCACGTAGAGTGCCGGCACCATGCGCTCGACCGTGAAGCCGGCGTCCTCGAGGAGCTGGGTGAAGGACTCACCCGTGTAGGTCTGGACCCAACGCTCGCTATCGACGTCGACGACACCGTCTCCGTCCAGAGCGGCCTCGATGGCTCCGGCGGGTGCGTCCTGACTCGCGGCCCAGCCCCAGCGGGCCTCCATGGAGATGAGCAGGGCGCCGCCAACCTTCAATCGCTCGCGGATGGCCGCCAGCGCGGGGGCGACATCCGGCACATAGCAGAGGACCTCGGCGGCGACGGCTACGTCGAATCCCCGCTCTTCGGGCAGCTTGTGAACGGAAGTCCAGTGCAGGTCCAGCTTTCCAGGTCTGCCAGCCGCGTGCCATGCGCACCGGCGCAGGCTCTTCACGTCCGCGTCGATGCCGATCACAGTCGCCCCACGATCGAGGAAGGGCTGGGTGAACCGGCCGATACCGCAGGCCACGTCCAACACCCGCTCGGCATCCAGCCACGGCTTCCACCAGTGCAGGTAGATGTCGCGCTCGGCGGACTTGAGATCCGAGATCGGGGATTCGTCATCGAGGAAGTCCATCCACTCGGGGTGATCCGACCAGCCAGCCTTGGCCCCCTGTAGGTAGGCGTGGGCTTTGTCGGGCTCGCCCAGGATCCACGGATCCTCGCAGGGAAGCTGGAAGATCTCGCCGCCAATCCCCTCGAGATCCTCGCCCGAGAACGGGGGCTCTCCAGGGAGGTTCAGGGGGCTGCCGTCCCGTTTTGTTGCCAGTGCCAGGCTCAAGGAGACTCCGGTGGTAGAGTACGCCGCTGGAGGCGAAATGAGGTTCGGTTGCATCACTATCCTGGCAACACTTCTCGTGGCGTGTGGCGGCGAGCCAGCGGAATGCGGCGCGGCGGAGTGCGCTGATATCTGTGCTGCAACCCCCGATCCCGAGCCCGCAGCAGATGCGGGTCCCGAACTCACTTCGTTCGAGCAGGATCTTCTCGATCCGGTCATCAAGGACGTCCGACAGGGCGTGCGGCCGTTCAATGACGAGGGAATCGGCATCTGTAAGGGCACGCAACAGTGCGATGAATTTCTCGGCCTCGAGGCCAAAGAACTCCCGCCCGGCAAATACATGGTGCGAGCCGAGCTGGAGGTCCCCGACGTTGGGGAAAAAGGCACCTGGAAGGTCGACTTCTCGACGAACTGCGTGACGATCAAGGACACGGCCAACGGCGAAAATCGCAGTAACAACGAATACAATCGCAGCTATGACGTGGTCCACAATCGCGCCGACCGCGGCTACCGGCTCCAGCCCCTGCGAACCATCGAGAGCCCGTCCAAGTACGGCAAGCGAGAGTGCTCTTGGAAGCTGGTCGCGCCTCATCCCGATGGGGACAAGGTGTACGAGGGATTTTGGAGTGTCCCGGGGGCCTAGGCCTAGTGGGGGGGCGCTAGAACGGTCCGACGACCACCGTGCCGTTGCCAGCCCCGCCGCCGTCGCGATTGAGGAGGGCGTAGGTGCCGTAACCGCCGCCGCCGAGCACTCCGACTCCGAGGATGGTGCCGACGACGATCATCCCGGTGTTGTTCTTCTTCTTGCCGCCGCCACCGCCGTTTCCGCCGCCGCCCTTTGGGGTCCGCGGCTGGGTCAAGAGCAGGGCGAGCTCGGCGTTGGCACCGATATCGAGAGGCGCCGACGTGGGTACGGTCGCCGCGCTTGGCAGATGGCCGTTCTTGTCGAGCAGGTTGAGGAGCAGTGGAACCGTCTGCACGGCCTCGTCATCGGCGGTGTCCGCGTAGGGCGTCTCGACCTGTTTCGAAAAGGCGTCGGCAGTCGGGGAGTAGAGCTGCAAGTGGAGCAAATCGTCAGAGACCCCCGCAAGCAGGTAGAGGTCGACGCCTTGGGAATGCTCCCCGAGGGTGCGGTAGAGCGCCGCGGTCTGGCGGGCGCGTGAGGCTGCGGACTCCCCGGCGGCTCCGAGGGTGGGAATTCCCAGCTCGAGGGTGACTTCGAGAGTTCCGGCGGCTGGGGCTTCTCCGCCGTCTCCACCTTCTTCGCCGGTGTCTCCGCCCTCTTCGCCTTCTTCTCCGCCTTCTTCTCCGCCCTCTCCCTCGTCTCCACCGGCCTCGCCGGGCATCGGGATTTCGACGACTTTATAGGCCTGGGTCCCATCTCCGCGGGCGAGCACGTGATGCTTGCCGGGGAGTACACCCTCGATAGTGATGCTGCCTTCGCCCTTCTTTTCACCGTTGAGGTAGACCGAAGCCAAGCCGCCGCTGACGTTGACGGTGAGGTTTGTCTTGGCACCGTCCAGTGCCACGCGCGCCGCCTGGAAGGCCTCGACGACGAAGGGTGGGAAGAGGGCCGGGTTGGGTCCGCGAGCGGGGTTCAGCGCTGCGGCGGCACCGAATGCCGCGTTGGCCTCGTCGGTGTTCTCCATGCTGAAATGCGAGGTGCCCAGATAGACGTAGGCCTCCCACAGGTCCTTGGTGGTATTGGAGCCGACAACTCCCTTTTCGAGCTGCTCAATCGCGGACTCGAGGGCGGGGATAGCGTCTTCGGGCAGCGCCTGGTTGTACAGGTTCTTGCCGTTCTGAAGCGCCTGGTTGCCGATGTTCAGGAGGGCCTGACTGAGGATGATGTCCTCGCGGCCCTGGATGGCGCCGGCGACCTCGCTACCTATCAATCCATCGGCCTTGCCGGTGGCTTCGACGGCCTCGACGATGGCCGCGACGGCTTTTTCTTGCTGCGCAGGTGTCAACTCAGACTGGTGGATGCCCACTACAGCTAGTTGAGCGGTTTCAGCCGCGAGTGCAGGGGAGGAGGAGAGCAGGATGCCGAGAAGACACAGACGAGGCATAAGGGCTTGATGCACGATTCCTGGAGAGGCGGCCGCAGTGTAGCACTCATCTCGTTGATGGGTGCGGCATTGCTCTGGAGTGTCTCCGCCACGGGCGGAACGCTTGTCGAGACCCAGCTTTACGCCGGAAACACAGAGCAGGCGATCGAGACGGCCGAGCGAGCTGCCGAGGCGGCCCCAGACGATCTCGATGCCCATGAACTCTATATCGACCTGTTGCTCAGCAGCGGGCTCGGTGTGCGCGCAGAGCGCGTCTACGGCGAACGCGTCGCCTCAGATCCGACCAACCCGGACGCCCACTACCTCGTGGGTCGAGCGGCTCGGAGCGGTGCCGCGGCGGCCAAATCCTACGAGAAGGCCTTGCGGATGGAGCCCGATCACGCGCGGTCCCACATGGGCATCGCCGCGGTGCGCATGGCGACCGGAGCACATCCCGACGCCGCGCACGCGTACTTTCGCGCGATCAATCTCGATCCGACGCTCTCGGAGGCCTGGCTGGGTCTCATCCGTGCCGATCTCATGATGGGTTTGGGTGAAGAAGCCCTGGCCCTCGCCAAAAAAGGTCTGAAGCACGTTCCCCAGGAGGCGGGGCTGTACCTCCTGATCGCCGAAATGGTCCCCGGGGATGCCACCCGTGTGTTGAGCGGCGCCATGGGACGTGGTGTGGATGACCCACGGGTGTCGAGCGCCTTGGCGGCGTCTCTGCTCTTCGACGGGGATGCCGATGGTGCGTTGGTGAAGGCCCGACACGCCCTCGCGGTGGATCGAACCAGCATCGAGGCGACGAGAACAGCCCTGTTCGCGGCCGCGGTCACGTCTGGAACCCTCGACAACGCCGGGTACAAGAAGCTCATTGTCGCGCGGGAGATGCAGGCCGACGACGCAACGGGGGCTTTGGGTCGCTTCGATTCGCTGGTCATCGCCTATCCCAAATGCGCCCTGACCTGGTTGGGCCGATCCCAGATCAAACGACAGCTGGGCGACATGTCGGGTGCCGTCGTCGACTCGGCAAAGGCGGCCGCGCTGGCGCCCGGCAATGTCGAGGTCGAGGCTGCCCACGGACTGCTCCTCGTCGAGGTCGGGCGACATGGAGAGGCGGCGCCCTTTCTGCGCAATGCCAGCGAGTCTCGCCCCTGGGATCCCAGCCTGGGGATCGGATTCGCTGCGGCCCTCGCCGGGTCGAACCGAGCGATCGACGCCGCGAAAGTGCTGGAGGTGCTCAACGAGATGCATCCCTACGACGCCCGGATCATCATCGAATACGCCCAGGCGCTGGTCGACTCCGGGCGGAGTGAAGACGCCTACCAGCTGGTGAGAGACGCTGTGAAGCGGCTCCCCGACCCGAACCTGGCTGTCGCGATGGTCATGACCGCAACCGCTGCCAAGCACTACGGCGAGGCGGCGTCGATCCTCGAACAGCTCGCCGAGCAGACCGGTCGCCAAAAGCTCGCCGAAGAAGCCCGGCGCCTACGCGACTTGGACAGCGGCGGTTAAGGTCGGCTCATCTGTGGAGGCGCCGTGTCCGGGCATAGTAAATGGTCGACGATCAAGCGGAAGAAAGGTGCAAACGACGCCAAGCGCGGAAAGCTGTTCACCAAGCTGATCAAGGAAATCGCGGTCGCCGCGAAGATGGGCGACTCCAATCCCGAGAACAATCCGAGCTTGCGCCTGGCCATCGACAAAGCGCGCTCGAACTCGATGCCAAAGGCCACCATTGATCGGGCCATTGCCAAGGCGGCCGGCGAGCTCGGGGGCGAGAACTACGAAAACCTCACCTACGAGGGCTACGGTCCCGCAGGCGTCGCCGTTCTCGTGCAATGCCTGACCGACAACCGGAACCGGACCGCTTCGGAGGTCAAACACGCGTTCACCAAGGCGGGCGGTAACCTGGGCGCCAGTGGCTCTGTGGCGTACCAGTTCAAGACCTGTGGGTTGTTCACCATCGCCGAGGCCGATGTCGACGAGGACACCGTGATGGAGGCGGTGCTCGATGGCGGGGGCGATGACGTAGAGCTCGAAGAGGGCCTGTGGGTCGTCACCTGCGAGCGCGGGAGCTACGACACCTGCAAGAAGGCGCTTCTGGCGCTGGGCGTCGAGCTCAAGAGCAGCGAGCTGACCCGCATCCCCGAAAACACCATCGAAATCTCGGATGAGGACGGCGCGAAGCTCACCCGGCTGCTCTCCGTTCTCGAAGATCTCGACGACGTTCAGGAGACCTACACGAATGCGGGCTGATGGCGAGGTCGCAGCGAATCCAACGCGCTGAGAGCACCGGATTTGCTCCCGGTAGGAGCCCCAACTCTGCGGAGATGCGTTCGGTAGCGGAGAATTCGAAGTCCTCCTGGAATTCGCCACCGTCGTGCACCCGCTGGATCCCGATGTGTCGCGTCTCCAATCGACCGTTTCGAACGTCTACGAGATCGGCGGGAGCGGGGGCTTCAGCCAACCGCCGCGGTCGACCTCTCAGCTTGGAGGAGCTGGCGCCCGGGCGGCGGCTGGAGGTGGCTCGACGCACGTCCCACTGCCGGAGTCGGGCGTGGGAGCGGTTCACTTCCCGCACATCGGCGGTCAGTCGTTCGACGCCACCGGGGCCCGAGGGCATGCCGAGTTGGGCGCGTCGGGATGCCTGACGGACCTGCAGGGCGCGGGCGCTGTCGGTGAGCTGGTGACCGGCCCACAGCGTCGGCGTGCTCGGATACAGCGCGGTCTCGACCATGACAGGAACCCAGAGGCCGGCGCAGCTGTACTGCCCGAAACTCCGATCGTTCACTTCGCATTTGTCGACCGAGATGTGGACTGCGCTGACCTCGTCGCCGATGGCGCTGACGGTGGAGCCCGTACCGCGGAATGTCCTTTGAAGCAGCGCATTGACGACCTTGGGGTCGCTCCGAATGGCAAAGACATAGAGGGTGACGCCGGAGAGGTGCTGGATTTCCATGCCCCTTGTACGGTCGCAGGTCGCTCCTGGATCACCTACGCCTGAAAAAAGGCTCGTGACAGGTTGAGCATCTACGCCAGAGGTGGGCACCGGGGCCAGCGATATATGGGACGTGGTCGCGGTCGTGGTCGAAAACGGTGAACGACCTCAGTCCGTCTCTTGGCTCCTGGAAGCGACCCAGTCGTCGATGATCTCGGCGAGCATGTCGAGGGGAACCGGGCCATTGACGAGGAAGACATCGTGGAACTCGCGCACGTCGAAGTCGTCTCCGAGCTCGGCGCGGGCCTTTTCGCGAAGGGCGAGGATCTCGATCATGCCGATCTTGTAGGCCGTGGCCTGGCCGGGCATGACGATGTATCGCTCGATGGCCTTGATGATGTCGCCGTCGTTGTTCGGCGTGTTGTCCCGCAGGTAGGTGATGGCGTCTTCGCGGGTCCACTTCTTGTCGTGCATGCCGGTGTCGACGACCAGCCGGCAGGCGCGCCAGAGCTCCATCGCCAGCCGCCCGAAGTCGGAGTACGGGTCTTCGTACAGGCCCATCTCCTTCGGGATGTACTCCGTGTAAAGGCCCCAGCCCTCGCCATAGGCGGTGAAGTGCCCCTGCTTGCGGAACTCCGGCACGCCGGAGAGCTCCATGGCGATGCTGTTCTGCATGTGATGGCCGGGGATGCCCTCGTGGTAGGCCAGCGCCTCCATCTGGTACTTGGGCATGTCGGCCATGTCGTAGAGGTTCGCGTAGTAGATTCCCGGGCGGGCGCCGTCGGGAGAGCCTCGCTGATAGAATGCCTTTCCAGCCGATTTCTCGCGCCATTCCTCAACGCGCTTGACGATGATCGGCGACTTGGGCGTGGTGATGAAGAGCTCGTCGAGGCGGCCTTCCATGGTCTCGATGATCTCGGTCGCGCGGTCCATATAGGCGGCCCTGCCCTCGTCGGAGTCGGCGTAGTAGAACTGCTCGTCCTCTTCGAGGAAGGTGAAGAACGCCGAGAGATCGCCCTCGAACTCGACAGCCTTCATGATGTCGCGCATCTCCCCATGGATCCTCGCGACTTCGTCGAGCCCGAGCTGATGGATTTCCTCGGCGGTCATGTCGGTGGTCGTGACCCGCTTCAGCCGGTGGGCGTAGAACTCGGCGCCTCCCTCGAACTTCCAGACGCCGTCATCGGTCGTCGCGCGGGTCTCCTGGTCTTCGAGGAACGCCATGAGCTTGCGATAGGCGGGTTCGACGTGCTCCTTCAGGGCGACCTCGGCGTCGTTCAAGATCTTGGCGCTGCCCTCTCGATCGAGCTCCAGGGCCTCGACCTTCTTGCGGAAGTCGGCGAGCATCGCGCTGTCCTCGTCGGAGTCGTCGAAGGGCTTTCCGCGCAGGATGTTCGCGCAGTCGTCCAGCACTCGCGGGTACACGAACTTCGGGGGCAGCACACCCTTGGCCTCGGCGGCTTTCAGGTCGTCGAGCAGGACGTCGAAGCGGGGCCCTACACCCTCGAGGCGCTTGACGTACGCCGTCGCGTCGCGCGGGTTGTCCACGCCGTGCATGTTGATGAGGAACGACGGCACGCCCGAGTGCATTCCGTACATCTGGTTCACCGGATATCGGTGGTTTCGATAGTCCCAGTCGTCGACGCTCTGTTCGATGTTGCGCTCGAAGAGCCTGTAGGAAACCCGATCTTCAGCCGAGAGTTTGTCCGGAGAGAACTCGGCTCGCATCCGCTCCAACGCGGCCACATCATCGTCCAGTCGCTCTCGGCGCGCCGACTCACTCTCGTCTGTCCACTTGTCGTTGTTGTCTTTGATGCCCAGGTACGCCTGACGGTTCGGATCTCCGTCGAGTTGGTGCCGGTAGACGTCATCGAAGAAGGCGGCGAGGCGCTCTCCGTCAGTCGGTGCGGGTGGCAGGTCGGTGGGCGGTATCGGCTTGGCGCACCCCGCAAACAGGGCCGCCGTAAGTGCGAAGCGAATCATGCACGCGGTCTAACGCACCTATTGGGCGGTGGGGTCGAGGGGCGCCACGTCGGCGAGATCGTTGACCTGGTCGTCATCGGTGTCGGGGTTCGTGGGGTCGGTACCGGCTGCCAGCTCGGAGAGGTTGTCGAAACCGTCGCCGTCCGGATCGTCAAATGCGTCGTAGTTCGAGGTGTCCCCAAACCAGGCGATCTCCCAGCCATCGACGAGGCTGTCGAAGTCGTGGTCGTTGTAGTAGTTGCCCTCTCCGTTGGATCCGCCGTGCATGCCCATGTCGGATTGGCTGCCATTGGTGTCGAAGAGCGCCGGGTTGCCGGTGTCGAATGCCGGGCTCGACGGACGGATGCGCAGCTCCCACTGCTCCATGGGAAGAAAGTTGTTGTGGGTGAGGAATGCGGGGTTGCCGCTGATATTCGACCCGCCCCAGGTCGCGACCTCTCCGGCGTGCTCGAACAGGGTGTTGGTGACCGGTCCGCTGAAGACGCCGGCACCGTTCATGTTCACCCCGTTTCCGTACAGGATCCCGTTGTCCACCGAGGCCATGGAGTGGGCGATGAACAGCCCCACGCCGCTGTTGTGAGCGCTGGTGATGTTGGTGAGCACGGTGTTGGGTGAGCTGACGCTCATGCCGTTTCCGTTCCCGTAGGTGCCGGTATTCGTGATGGTCGCCGTCAAGTTGCTGCTGTTGACGTCGAGGCCGATCCCCGCGTTCGCGTAGAACGTCGATCGCGTCAGGACCAGCGTACGCGGAGCCAGCAATGCCGAGACCCACAGGCCGCCCGAGCCGCCGTTGAACACGGTCACGTCGTCGATCGTGGCGTCGGACTCGAGCACGCTGATCTGCTCGTTCCCGGAGTTGCTGTCGAATTCGCCGCCAAAGATAGACAGCGTGTTGTTGCCGTCGTTGTTGACTGCGCCGCCGCCGACGGCCGAGGTATTGGTGTCGAAATAGCCGCCGACGATCGTCAAATCACCGCCATTGGTGGCCTCGATGGCGCCACCGAAGCCGATGCTGGCCTGGTTGTTGATGAAGGCGGTGCTGACAATGAGGACCGACGAGCCGGAGGCGAAGATGGCACCACCGTCGAGGGCCGCCAGTCCGCCCAAAAAGGTACAGTTCTGAATATCGACGTTTGCCCCTTGGATGTTGATGGCGCCACCGCGTCCAGAGGTGAGGTTGTCGACAAAGAGCACATCGTCGAAGGACATCGTGCTGCCGCTACCCACGCGAACGCCAGCCCCGCCAGAGGGCGCGAGGACCGGCGGTGCGATGACGATGTTGGCCAGGGCGGTTCCGGCGGGCTCCCCGGACTCGGCCGTAACGACCGGCGAGGTGAGGGGGTTCAACACGGGCGGGTTGTCGGCATCGATGCCTTCGACCTTCAGTGCCTTGCCATTGAAGTCGATATTCTCGGCCCAGTTGCCTGGGAAGACCTGAATGATTCCATTGTTACAAGCAGCGGTCATCGCCGTCTGGATGCCGGTGAAGTCCGCTCCCGCGAGGCCGACCGTGAGGGTCTGGCCGGGGTACAACTTGTCGTTGGTGTCGTCGCAGTCAGTCGAATTGCTGACCCGACCCGCGGCGGGGATGCAGGCCACGATCGGGGTCAGGGGGTCGCCATAGGTGTCGTTGTCGGCATCGGCGAAATAGGTCTGGCCGACCACCGCCGGATCGTCGCCATCGATGTTGCCATCGCAGTTGTTGTCGACCAGATCGCAGATCTCGGCCGCATACGGGTTGATGGCGGGGTTGATATCGTTGCAATCGTCGGCGTTCGCGACATTGTTGGCGGGCGCGAAACAGGCCAACGTCACGTTGATGGCGCCCCCAAATCCGTCCCCATCTCCGTCCAGATACCAGTCCTGCTGATCGTCGACGTTGATGTCGGCATCGTCGATGTCGCCCTGGCAGTCGTTGTCGACGCCATCGCAGACTTCCAGCGCGAGGATGTTCACTGCCGGGTTGAGGTCGTCGCAGTCGTTGCTGAAGGTCGACCAGCCGGCGGGCTGCGCGCACGCATCCATGCTCAAGTCGGCGCCGCCGTAGGTGTCAGCGTCGGCGTCGAAGTAATAGGTCGTCGCGCCCGTCAGTCCAGGATCGACCTCGTCGATCAGGTCATTGCAGTCGTTGTCGGCCAGGTCGCAGACCTCGCTCGCTCCGGGGTTGATGAGGATGGCGCCGTCGTTGCAGTCCAGGTTGTTGTCGGCCGCGCCTGGAGGTTCATTGCAGGCGTTCGCCGTGACGCCCAACGGGTCGCCGAATCCGTCGTTGTCGGTATCGGCCCACCACATGGGCGCACCGAATACCCCTGGGTCGTCGTCGTCACTGTTGCCGTCGCAGTTGTTGTCGAATCCGTCGCAGAGCTCGATGGCCAGTGGGTTGATCGTGCCGTCGGTGTCGTCGCAGTCGTCCTCGTTGCTCACAGAGCCAGTTGGCTGCGCGCACTTGTTGGACGGGAAAGTGGTGTCGCCGAAGCCATCCCCATCCATATCCAGCCACCAGGTCGGCGCTCCGATGACCACGTCCGCGTCGTCGACCATTCCGTCACAATCGTCGTCGATGCCGTTGCAGATCTCAGGGGCGTTCGGGTTCACATCGCGATCGAGATCGTCGCAGTCGGTATCGTCGATAGTGAAGCCTGCTCCTGGTAAACAGGCGTTCACCGGAGCGTTCGGGTCGCCGAAGTTGTCGTCGTCGAGGTCTGGATACCAGGTGGGTGCGCCGTTCAGGCCGGAGTCCTCGTCGTCGACAAAGCCGTCGCAGTCGTCGTCGACGCTGTTGCAGACCTCGGAGGCGGTGGGTTTGATCGAGCTGTTGAAGTCGTCACAGTCGCCACTGACGGCGACGGAACCGGTGGGCGCGCTGCATTTTTCGACCCCGGGATCGAGGTTGTCGCCGTAGCCGTCTCCATCGAAGTCGATGTAGTAGCGGGTGGTGTTGACGACGTTCCCGTCCAGGTCGTCGAGGAGGCCATCACAATCGTCGTCGATTCCGTTGCAGAACTCGATCTGCACGGAGGGATTTGCCGACGGGATGGTGTCCTCGCAGTCGCCGTTGTTGCTCGAGGTCATGGGCGGGGCCAGGCAGGCCTGAACACCGAGGTCCTGGTCGTCGCCGTACCCGTCGCCGTCCATGTCGGCGTACCATGTGCCGACGCCGGTGACATCGGGATCGGCGTCGTCGAGGAGGCCATCGCAGTCGTTGTCGAGGAGGTCGCAGACTTCGGAACCATCGGGGTTGATGGTCGGGTCCAGGTCGTTGCAGTCCTGGCTGTCCAGGCTGTAGGTCGGGCCCGGGAAGGTGCACTGAACAAGGGTGTCCGCCGGCGACCCATAGCCATCGCCGTCGGCGTCGTTGAACCAGACGGTCAGCACCGCATCGGTGTCGGTATCGTCTATGAGTCCGTCGCAGTCGTTGTCGTCGGTGTCACAGACCTCTGGAGCGGCCGGATTGATGTCTGCCCTCGTGTCGTCGCAGTCCCCGGACTGAGGCAGGAAGCCGCTGGGCAGCACGCAGGCCGACATCGAGACCACGGTGCTGCCCCAGCCATCGGCGTCGAAGTCCTCGAACCAGATCGGCTGGTTTACCGTTCCCGGGTCATTGTCGTCGGCGAATCCATCGCAGTCGTTGTCGACCCCGCCGTCGCAGAGCTCCAACGCGGCCGGACTGATGGTCGGGTCGGCGTCGTCGCAGTCGAAGTCGTTGTTGGTGTATCCGGCGGGTTGTATGCACTGAATCAGCGGTGCGCCGGTCTCGCCGTAGCCATCTCCGTCGGCGTCTGGATACCAGGTCGTCGCGGTGTCGAGATCTGGATCGGCGTCGTCTCCGAGGCCATCGCAGTCGTTGTCGATTCCGCCGTCGCAGATCTCGGTGGCACCGGGGTTGGCGGTGGGCTCGAAGTCGTTGCAGTCGGCGTCTAGCGGCACGAAACCCGATGGCTGGGTGCACTGGGACATGGTGTCGAATGTCTGACCGTAGCCGTCCCCGTCGTCGTCTCGATACCAGGTCGGCAAGGTCGCCGAAGGGTCGGCCTCGTCGATCAGATCGTCGCAGTCGTTGTCCAGGCTGTCGCAGATCTCGTCGGCAAGGGGGTTTACCGTGGGTTGTCCGTCATGGCAGTCCTGGTCGTCGGTGACCCAGGTGTTCCCGTCTGCGGGCGGGTCGCACCCCAGCGCTGAGACGATCGCCGGGTTGCCGTACGTATCGCCGTCACTGTCGAGGTAGTACTCGATGGGGTCGGTGATCGGCCCCTCGTCGATGTCTCCCTCGCAGGTGTTGTCGATGAGGTCGCAGATCTCCAGGGCCCCCGGGTAGGTGTTCGGGTCGTTGTCGTCGCAGTCACCGGCATTGGCTGCGGCGCCCGGCACGGGTGCGCACGCGTCGGCCAGGACCAGATCGTTGGGATTGCCGTACCCGTCCTCGTCGAGGTCGGCGAACCAGTTGGCGATGGTGTCGAGATCCACCAATGGGTCCTGGTCGTCGACCAGCCCATTGCAGAGGTTGTCTACGCCGTCGCAGACCTCGTTGGCAGTCGGACTGACATCGGCGCGGCTGTCGTCGCAGTCGTCTCCGCCCTCGGCGACGTCCTCGTGTCCATCGGAGTCACAGTCGAAGATCGACAGCGCGCTGCAGTCCTGGCGGAAGGCGTCACCGCAGACCTCAGGGGCGCCCGGGTAGACAGCCGGGTCGGCATCGTTGCAGTCTCCATCGACGGCGGCGTAGCCGGCCTGCAGATCGCAGGCGAGCACCGACGCGTCGCCGTATCCGTCTCCATCATTATCGAGGTAGTACTCGACTTGTCCGATGGCGCCATCGTCGACGACCCCGTCGCAATCGTTGTCCAGGGTGTCGCAGACCTCGACTCCGCCGGGCAGTACGCTGTCGATGCTGTCGTCGCAGTCGCCGCCGATCAACACCCATCCCGCTGGGGCGGTGCTGGGGCAGAAGGAGGTCGCGGAGAGGTCGTCTCCAACGGCGTCGCCGTCGGCGTCGAGGTAGTAGATCCACTGTCCGAGTGCCTCTACCGACGGGTCGTCGTTGTCGGCGACGCCATCGCAGTCGTTGTCGATGCCGCCGTCGCAGATCTCGGGGGCATCCGGGGACAACGTGGCGTCGAGGTCGTCGCAATCCGGCCCGGCGGGCACGGCGTCGTGGCCGTCTCCGTCCTGATCGAAGTCCGTGCCGCCCAGGCAGTCCTGATCGATGCCGTCGTACCAGATCTCGGGCGCGCCGGGGAACGCCGTGGACGCCTCGTCGTCGCAATCGGTGTTTTCGCTGACGGCGCCCGCTGGAGCGACGCACTGGGTAGCGATCACGGGGCCGAAACCGTAGAGGTCTCCGTCATTGTCGGCATAGAAGTCGACGGGGTCGACGGCCCCCGCGTGCAGGTCTCCGTCGCAGTTGCGGTCGATGTCGTCGCAGAATTCGGTGGCGCCGGGTTTGATCTCTGGATTGCCGTCGTCGCAGTCCCGATCGTCGGCAATGGTGTTTGGCGGCGCCGTGCAGACCTGGAAGGTCTCGGCTGGATCGCCGTATCCGTCGCCGTCGTCGTCCGCGTACCAGATCGGTGCACCGCCCACCTCGTCGTCGTCGTCGTCGATGAGATTGTCGCAGTCGTCGTCGATGTCGTTGCAGCGCTCGGCCGCGTCGGGATTGACCTCGGGATCGTCGTCGTCGCAGTCGTCCCCGCCGGCAGCGACAACCAGGAAGCCATCACCGTCGGCGTCGCAGACCCTGATTTTCGGGTCGTTGTCCCGGCAGTCCTCTCCTCCGAATCGCTCTGAGATCACCCCATCACCGTCGAAGTCGCGGACCTCATCGTCGTACTTTCCCTCTGGAATATACGGACATCCGACGAGGAAGAGGACAGCGATCAACAGCGGGGTTCGCATTTGGGCTCCGAAAGGCACGCGCTCAGCACGGTACACCGGTTTTGCTCTGGTCCGCAGCG
>Ga0315336_1002657_pt1 | contig 26487 bp, 10 predicted proteins | sample ASW5metaG_FD_204512 | JGI IMG/M metagenome (GOLD analysis project Ga0315336, IMG submission 204512) | Ammonia-oxidizing marine archaeal communities from Monterey Bay, California, United States - ASW #5 | ecosystem: Environmental > Aquatic > Marine > Intertidal zone | place: USA: California... | reverse complement strand
GGGCCCGCCGACGATGCCGGCCGCGGAGCCGAACATCAGGTACGCCGCGCCGGCGTCAACGGCGGCGCCGTCGTTCCGGAATGCGCCGACCAGTATGTCGTCGAAGCCGTCATTGTTCACATCTCCCGCCCCAGAAATGGACCATCCGGTGTAGTCATCTGCGGCTTCTGACTCGAACTTGGCGTCGGCGTTGGTGAGGGGCCCGCTTGCAACTCCTGCCGGCGAACTGAGAACCAGGTAGGCGGCGCCCTCATTGCTGTTCCAATCGTGCGCACCGACGAGCAGATCATCGTAGCCATCCCCGTTGACATCGCCAGCGCCCGAGACGGCACTTCCAGTTTGTGTATTTGTCTGTTCTCCCACCAATTTGGCGTTGGCGTTTCCGAGTCCAATGGCACCCTCGAGAACGCAGCCGATCCCCGTTCCATCACAGTTATTGTCGAGGCCATCCTCGCAGACCTCGACTCGGCTCGGATTGACGTTGGGTTCCGCGTCGTCGCAGTCCCCTCCACCGTCTATCGGTGGTCCCTGCCAACCATCTCCGTCGATTTCGCAGATGACCCACCCGTCGCCGTCATCGTCGGCTTCATCAGCCGGAAGCGCACCTTGGCAGGCGTTGTCCAAGCCGTCGCACAGCTCGGGAGCCCCTGGAAACAAGATTGCGTTCGCGTCGTCGCAGTCCCCGCCGCTCAGGCCATTGCCGCCAAACCAGGGGTCACAGGTCACAAATCCATCGCCGTCACCATCGATTTCATCGAGCGGAACGACCTCCGGTCCGCAAGCGCTGTCCAATCCGTCGCAGATCTCTTCGGCGTCGGGAAAGCGGTCGGGATCCGCGTCGTCGCAGTCGTTGGGCTGCCTTGCGAACCCCTTGACCGGGTCACACGACGAGATCGTCTCCTGGTCGGTGCCAAACCCGTCGCCATCATTGTCTACGTACCAGACCGGCGGCTCGCTGCACGGTTCAGGGTTGTTCTCGTCATGGATTTGCTGGTCCACCCAGGGATAGCAACCGCCCAACATCAATAGGATCAAGGGTCTAATGGGTATTCTCCGCGAGCTCTGCCGGATGCACGACGATGCGCTGGATGCCGATCGGCTCGTCCAGCCCTTTGAGGGAGACCCGCTCGTCGGCTGCTCCCTCCGCGGCGGGTGCGATGACCTGCCCGGGCTCGGCGACCCCCTGCAGTCGGGCGGCGAGGTTCGTCGTTCGCCCGATGGCGAGGTGCTCCATCTTCGCGAAGCTGCCGAGCAGGCCCAAGACCACGGGCCCCGATGCGACGCCGGCGCGCGTGACCAGCCCCAGCCGCTCTCCCCGCGCGTAGCGAATGCGAGTGGCGACTCCAGAACGCTGGACGATGCCCTGCGCGAACGCCACTCCGCGGGAGGAATGACCTTCCCCCTGGGCCACCGCGAGCAGGCCGTCACCGAGGTACTGAAGCGGCCGGACCTGGTGGCTGGCGAGGAGTGGTGCGGTGAGCTCGAACAGGGAACGCACCGTCTCCATCGTGGCTTCGGGCCCGATATGGGTGGAGCGACGGGTGAAACCGACCAGGTCGTTGAAGACGATGGTCACGTCCTCCTGCACCGTCTTGGCCAGGGCCTCGGGTGGCAGGCCCGAGTATCGTCGGGCTGAGACCTGGGCGTGTCGGATTGGATCGATGGCTCTGTACTGCCGGTCAACCTTGGCCATCCAAAGGGGCCGATTGGTGGCGGTGGCGAAGGCCATTCCCCGGTCGAGCCACGCCGTTGCGATCTGGATTTTGCCGGCAATTCGCGCCCGCTCGGCGGTGAGAAGACAGTGGGTGAACCGACCCTCGGTGGGCTCGACAGCTGGGCCTGGGAGTTGGGGTGCGGCCGCCGAGACCAGGTGGTCAGCCCAGGCCCGCACGAGGTCGCGCCCATACGGCGTCTGGAGCGCAGTGCTCGCCTCGTTGAGCCAGAGAAGCCGGTTTTCCCCATCGGCGCGCATCAGAGCCAGGGCGGCGTGGCCGCGCAGGTAGTTCACCTGCACGCCGTCGATGTCGCGGGCCAGATCGGCGACGAGATCGGGCCGAGGGCTGCCGATGTCCAGGGCGGCGAGGACACGCACCGTGTTCAGGCGCAGACGCGAGCCCAACGGGAGCTGCTCTCCGACCTGGGAGAGGGCGGCTGCGGCGATGTCCTCCGCCTGCTGCGGATGGCCGAGGTCGATGGCGAGTCCGGCTCTACGTCCAGCTGTGATGGCGATGCCGATGGGGTCTCCGACCTCCGAACGCAGGCCCGCGACGTAGTCCAGCGCGCTGAGGGCCTCGATCCACGCGCCCTCCGCGATGAGCACACCGGCGAGGGTATCGAACATCCAGGTGCGCCGGGCTGCCGAGGGGCCGATCTCGAGTCCGTCGAGGACGGCCGTGGCCGCGTCATCGCCCCGCCCGGCCCGCAGCAGTGCCAGGCCAGCGACGTGCAGGGCTCTCGCCGCCGAGCCTGGGTCGGCATTTTCCGCAAAGGTCCGGGCTTCTGCGGCCAACTCTGCCAGGTCTGGGGCGCTGGCTTTTCGGAAGCGACCCAGCAGGTCCAGCACGCCAACGATGTCGGGATTGGCCTGGCCGTCCTCTTTTAATGCTTGGAGGGCGGTGCGCGCCGACGTCAGGTCGAAAGCCAGATCCGCGCGCAGTGTCTCGCAGGCCGTCGCTTCCCATCCCGAACCTGGAGGAGCGCCCTCGGGCTTCATCGCCCACTGCTCAGCTCGCGTCCACCAGGCCTCGGTACTCACGACGCTCAATATAGTGGGTCACCGCTGGCGGGGGTCGTCGGGGTACTCGACGTGGGCCTCTCCCTCGGTCATCTTCGCCGGTTGCCCATCGACCCCGTAGAAGTCCTCGCTGCGGAGCACACCACTGCGATGCACAGTGCGCACGACCCGGTGATAGCCGCGGGCATTCTCGACCGGCTCCCCATCCACCCCGAAGGAGAGGTCCTCGAGGGAGTGCGGACTGAGGTCAAGCTGGTAGGTGACCCGGTGGTGTCCCATGACGCTGAGGACGGGTTCCTCATTCAAGCCGAAATAGGCCTCGGAGATGGGTTTTCGCTGCCATCCATAGCCCTGATCCACCCGGTGGTAGCCGAGGCGATGCAAGACGGGTTCTCCGCGGGCATCGAAGTAGCGGGTCGTGGTCGGCTTCTCCCCTTGTTCGTACGCGTGTCGGGCGATTGCGTAGCCGCCATCGAGGGTGAGGGGCTGGCGGTCAGCGTCGAGGTTGCGGCTCTCGACGACCCTCCCGCGCTCGTCCCTGACCCGGATCTCGATGGCGGCTACACCCGTTCTGCGAAGGAGCTCTCCGTCGGGTCCGAGCTTGGTGATCTCCACGGACTTGCCGCGCGCGTCGAACGCGTACTCGGTGCGGTAGACGCCGTGGCGATCGGCCAGGGGAAGCCCGTCGATCCCGAACGTGGCTCGCGCCAATAGCGCGCGTGTGCCGCTGCGCTCCTCGAGCACCCGATGCACGCCGTCGGGGCCGGCAGTGGGCGCGTCGTCTGCTCTGTACAGGGAATAGCCAGCGGCGCGGCCCTCTTCGTCGTAGTGGTGCCGGGTCTTGGCGGCGGTCACCCCGCGCAAGGGCCGAGGGAGCTCATCACCGACGCCGCTGTAGGGGTGCTGCCGAATCGACGGCCCATCCACCAGGCGCCCCTTGGGGTCTCGCTTGGTGCGGCTGGCGAGATCACCCGCCGCATTCCACTCGAGCTCGACGCGAGCCACCCCGTAGAAGTCTGCTGCTGCGCCATCGGGACCTTTGATCTCGAGGGCGGTGGGCTGACCTCGCGAGTCCCGTTCGATTTCCAGGGTAGCGTAGCCCAGCGGGGCCGATGGCTTCCCGTCGGGTCCGCGGTAGGTCTCCCGCACGATCTGCCCGTCAGTCCCCCTCTCGAATTCGCCCTCGTACACGCCGAGCGGATCTGTGGTGGGCTCGCTGTCCACGCCGAGGACGGCGAAACCGCTCACCTGTCTGCCCGCGTCGAAGCGCGTCAGCTTGGCGTGCCACCGCGTGCCCTTTCGCAACATCGGCCGATCACCCATGTCGAGGGCCTCGCGCTTGATCTCCCGGCCCTGGTCGTCGTAGGTGAATCGATACGCGTGCACGCCGACGGCATCGGTTGTGGGCCCGTCGAGCCCGAAGGACCGCTCTTCGGTCTTCTCCCCGCGCTCGTTGCGCTTCCACTCCCGTCGGTGCACACCGGTCGCGTTGGCCACTGGCTCTCCGTCGATGCCGAAGTTCAGGATGCCCATGAGCCGACCGTGCTCGTCGAATCGCTGCTCTCGTCGGTGGTATCCGTCGGGTCGAAAGACGGGGCGCATGTCCGGGCCAAAATACGACGAGGCGGTGCGGTTCCCGTTCTCGTCGAATGTGGCCACGACCTTGTGAAAGCCTCCCGAACCGGCAGTGGGTCGACTGTTCGCATCCCATTGGGCCATCTCGACGGTGTTGCCATCGGCGTCGTAGGTGTTCGTGACGACCGGCGTTCCGTCCGCGGTGTAGGTCGGGTTCCCGTCGGCATCCAGGAAGGTGGTGCGGATGTGTCGTCCGACGTCGTCGTGTTCGGTTCGAGCCGACGCCCAGCCGCTCGGGCCGCTGACGGGCTCGCCGGCCGCATTCTTGTAGAACGTGCCCTGCCGCAGTCCACCCGGGCCGACGTCGTATCCCTGGATGGCGAAGCCCGACGGGCCGTCGACCGGGTTGCCGTCGTGGTCGATGTACGTGCGCGACACGATCATGCCGCCGTCGTCGAGGGTGCGACGCTCTCCAGGGACCCCCTCCGCGCTGGTCGTGGGGTGACCCTCCGCATCGAAGAACGTCTGGGTCTTCACGCGATAACCCGCCTGGCACGTCTGGATCCGGCGGGCGTATCCGCTGGGTGCGACCGCCGCCTTCCCGTCGGCATCGAAGTACGATTGGTCGGTGAGACAGTCGCCGTCCCAGGTGTTGCGGTTTTCCGCGTAGCCCGAGGTCGCCACGATCAACTTGCCGGTCTCGTCCAGACAGCGCCTCACCACCGCCCGTCCGCGGTCGTCCCATTGACGCTCCAGAATGTGGCAACCCACGAACAGCTCCCGAAAGGTCTTCGCCGCGGTCCTGGTCTCCCGGTGTCGTTCGAGATTCGCGGGAGGCAAGGCGAGGACAGGCTCGTCATTTACACCGAAATGGAAGGCCTCGACTTGATTCCCCGACGCATCGAGACGCGACCGGTACAGGTGGGCGCCCTGTGGACCTGGCGCTGGTTTGCCGTCCACGTCGAAGTAGCGGTACTCGGTCGGTTGGTACGGATTGTCGGGGTCGAGGTAGGCGTAGGTGGTCGCGCTGAATCCCCTCGGCCCGTTCACTGGCCGACCCTCCCTGTCGAGCAGGGTCTTGCGCGCGAATCGGCCCTGGTCGTCGTAGGTCGTCTGCGCGCCCCAGTGTCCCTTGGAGGTCGCCACCTGGCGTCGTCCGGACCGATGCCAGTATCTCTCGAGCACCACGCGGCCGTTGTCGTCCAGCGTCTGTTCGATCACCTCGACGCCGTTGGCTGGGTTTTCCGCGGGGATGCCAAACGGGGTGAGATAGCGGATCCGAACGGTGTTCTCGCCCGTCCACTCCATGGCCAGTCGCGCCGTCACATTGCCGAAGGCGTTTCGGAACTCCTGCTCGCTGATCCGACCGGCGTCGTCCCAGCGCAGCAAGATCTCGGCGGGCGCAGCCCCGGCGGGGAGGGACGTCCACTCGCCGCCGGTGAAGGAGGATCCCGGTCGCCAGGAAATGCGTCGGGCCTGGTTGCCGACGCTCTCGACGCGAAAGGCGTGCTGGGCGCCTGCCGCCAGCGAGGCTGAGATCGGGATCTCTCCCTGGAAGGCCCCGGCGCGGTAGTCCAGCGAGATGTAGTGGGCGACGGTTGTGCGGTTCGCGTCCCAATACAGTCCCGTGGCGAGGGACAGGACGGCGGTCAAGGTCAACAGGCCACCAGCGATGGCGGGATGTCTGCGCACTGCATTTCGCAGCCGCCTCGCGGCACTCGGAGGCCGCGCCGAGATCGGCTCTCCTGCGGAATAGGCCCGCAGGTCTGCGGCGAGGGCCGCGGCGCTCGCGTAGCGGTGGATCGGGTCCTTCTCGGTCGCCTTCTGGAGAATCACGCCGAGATCACCGGGCGCGGTGCGGTAGTTGGCGTCGACCTTCAGGATCTGGTGGATGAGCTGCGCTTCGGTCTCGCCATTGTGCAGGGGCGCCTCACCGATCAGCTCGTACAGCGTCGCCCCCAGCGCGTAGACATCGGCCCGACCGTCGATCTGGGTGAGCCGGGTGATCTGCTCCGGCGGCATGTAGCGCAGGGTGCCGAGCACCGAGATCTCGGTCCGGGTCAGGGCGGTGGTGGCGTCGGAGACCGAGGCCAACCCCAGGTCCATGACGACGATGCGGTTGCCGTCCCGGGTGAGCATCAGGTTCGACGGCTTCACGTCGCGGTGCACGATGCCCTTCTCGTGCAGGTGGTGCAGTCCGTCGGCGGCATCGGCGAACAATGCCGCCCAGCGCTTCGCGGAGAAGTGCCCCTGCAAGGTGGAGAGGTCGGCGCCGTCGACGAACTCCATGGCGTACCAGGGCACGCCGTCCTTCTCCCCGGAGGTGAGGACTTTGACGACGTTGGGGTGGTCGCTGCGGGCGAGCACGCTCACCTCGCGGGCGAAGCGGGCGCGGGCCACCTCGTCGTCGACCAGCCCGGCGGTGAGCTCCTTGAGCGCGACGGGCCGATCGAGGCTCAGCTGTCTGGCGTGGTGCACAACGCCCATCGCTCCGCGTCCCAGCTCCGCGATCCGCTTGAAGTCTCCGACCTGATCGGCGTCCTCCTCGTCGACGGACTCGGAGATCGCCGGAAGCGTCGCGAACCACGCACCGACACCGTCGACGTCGGCGGGCTCGGAGACAGCCTCTCCGGAGATGTAGTCGAGCCAGAAGGCGCTCTTTACCTTGTTTCTGCGCCGCTTCATCCGATTGAGGAACGCGAACTGCGCGCTCTGCAGATCCTCTCCGCGGGCCACCAGCAACGGGCCCAGCGGGATGTCCGCCATCTTCAGGACCCCGTCGACCTGGTCGAGCCGGAGGCCGCCGAACAGCCACGGATCGGCCAGCGCGGCGTCGAGGGCGTCGAGGAGGAGAGGACCCATCGCCTCGTAGAACGCCTCGGTCCGCCAGGCTCCGTGGCCGAGGACCTCGTTGCGGTAGGCGACCCACAGCCCAAACAGCGCAATGCTGTTGCCCTTGCGAGCCTGTCGACCGACGTCGGCGGACACGGTGCCCCGCTGTACCGTTGCGCCGACCAGGGCTGCCACGGCGTCGGAGTTCAGGCGCTGGGGCTCCTGCCCGGCAACCAGGGGATGATCGATCCCGCGCTCGCGGAGATCGGCATCGCACTCTCGGAGCAGGCGCACATAGTGCCCGAGGGAGGCCCGTTCCAGTCCGGCGAGTAGGGCCCACACCGGGTGGTCGTCGGGTCCGGGGTGAGCGCGCCACAGGCAGATGCGGGCGATGGCGGCGAGCTTGATGGCGGCTTCGCCGGCGTAAAAGGCGCAGTGGTGCCGCTCCGCGGAGGCCTTTGCATTGCGGGCACGGATGAGGATCTGGCCAATCGGGAGGAGATGGTTCATTCGTCCAGCGACTGCCGAAGGTCGGCGATGGCGGTCATCAGCTCGGACCCAGCACGGGCGCCCAGCTGCCCAAAGAGTGTCTCTGCCGCTGTCAGCGACTCCTGAGCGTCGGAGATATTTTCGCAGTCGAACTCGACCCTTCCCCGCTTGCAGAGGAGCAGCGCCAGCTCACCGAGATCGTTCATCCGTCGCAAGAGACGCTCTCCATCGTCCAGACACTGTCGGGCCGCCGGCGTATCACCAGTCCGAGCGTGCGCGAGGGCCATGGATCCCAAGAACACCCCCTCGGCATGCTGCGCGCCGATCTCCCGAAGGATGTGCAAGGCCGCTGACAGGGCGTCGGCGGCTCCGGTGACATCTCCCTGGTTCAGGAGCAACTCGCCGAGGTTGCCAAGCACGTTGCCCTCGGCTCGCCGATAGCCGACTTCCCGATGCACGATCAACGACTCCAGGTAGTACGCGCGGGCGCCCGCAACGTCGCCGTGTTTCGCAGCGAGGAGGCCGAGATTGCCCAGTACGACACCCTCGGAGCGACGGTTCCCCACCTCGCGGTGGACGGCGAGAGCTTCGTCGTAGACGGTTCGCGCCTCCTCGAGCCGGTCTTGCATCATGTGGAGGCCAGCGAGATTGCCGAGCACCATGCCCTCGCCCGATCGGTTTCCCGTCTCCCGGTCGACCGCGATCGCCTCCTCGTAGTGTGCCCGAGCCTCTTCCATTCGGCCCAGTTGCCGTTGCAGATTGGCGAGATTGCCGAGGGTGTTGCTCGCCCTGCGAACGGTCAACGCCGCCTCGAAGCTGGCGCGGGCATCGTCCATTCGGCCCTGTTCCCACTGCGCGGTGCCGAGTGAGCTCTGCACCACTGCGCGTGCGCCCGGATCGGTGGCGAGAGCGAGGGCGCGATCGAATCGCTCTTGGGCTTCCCGCAGCCGCCCCGCAACTCGAAGAGCCTCGCCCTTTGTGTGCAGGGTCGCCGAGCACGCGGAGCGCTGGGCTTCGAGTCGCCCCGCTTCCCGCGATTTTCGAGCCACGCTCTCGCCGAGCATGCCGTGTACGAAAGCCCAGTTGGCCCCGTCTATTCGAGTGGCCAGGTCGCGAGCGACCATCCTGTCGACCAGGTCTTCTGGCATCTCGATTCCGAGGTGCTCGCAGGCGCTGTGCCACTCGGCGGATTCGACGTTGGGGCCGAGCACGCCGGCGAGCTCCAGGGCTTGCCGTTCGGAGAGATCTCGCCCCTCCAAGAGGTGCTCGATGCGGTCTCCCCACAGGCTGTGCAGGGCGTCGGGTAGTTCGGCCTGCACGCCATCGCGCAGCTGGAAGCCGTTGGCGCCGAGCTTGAGCAGGCCCCGCTGAACCCAGTCGCCGATCAGCTGCACGGCGAACAGTGGAACACCTGCGGTGCGTTGCTCGACCTGGACCGCCAGCGCCTCCTCCAGGCCCAGCAGCTCGCGGACCAACTCCGCTCGCTCCGAGGTTTCCAGGGGTTCAACCGACATGTCGTGAACATTGGGCGCCGCCGTCAGCGCCGAGAGTTGGTCGGCTGCGGCAGGGGTCACGTCGAGGGCGTCTTCGCGCACGGTCAACACCATCAACACCGGTGCGGATTCGGAAGCGGCGAGCATGTGACGGGCCAGCTCCATGGATTCCAGCCCCCACTGCGCATCGTCCAGCCAGACGATGAGGGGGCGCTCCTCGGCCAACCGCTCCAGCAGCTCTCCCACCACCCGAATCCGATCCTCGGCGGTCCACTTGTCCAGTGGTTTGCCCGGTAGTTTGTCGGCGCGCTCCCTGGGCAGGACCAACTCGGTGAGGGCGTGGATTTCGTCGGCCTCCCACCGCCCCAGAACCCGGGCGATCCGGGCCTGCACCTCGGAGCGGGTCAGTCCCGCGCAACGCAGATGGCGGGAGATCATCGGGGCCAGGCCGTCCATGGGACTGCCACCGCTGGTGTGAACCGCCTTGAGTGCCGTCGCCAGGCCCACCTCGTGGGCTCGCTCCGAAAGCCACTGCGCCAGGCGACTTTTACCGGTCCCGGCAGCACCGCCGAGGACGATTGCACGCGGCCGGCCCTCGCTCACGACCCGGACGAGCTCCGACCACAAGGAGTCGCGCTCTTGAGTCCGCCCGACCATGAGGGGTCGACGGAGGCCGTACAGGGCCAGGCCGGCTCCGAACAGCTGCATGGAGCGCTTTACGTTCTTCCGTGCCCAACGAGAGGGAACGGGTGGCGGCGCCGACTTTCTGACCGGAGGCGCGGCGTCTGGCTGGGGTGATTCTTCTGTGGGTTCATCGAACACGATCGTCGGGGTCGTCGCGTCCAGCGATGATGCGCCGATGCGCGAAACTCCAGCCACGCTACCGCTTTCGAGGTTGAGCTGTTCCAGAGCCCAGGCGGCATCTGCGGCCCGTTGGAAACGTCGGTTGGGATCTGGGGCCAGCAGGCCGCGAAGCCACTCTTCGAACCCTCCCGGCACGTCGGTCATCGGCCAGAAAAGACCCGGCAGACCGTGGCGCTTGGCCCGCATGAGATTGGGCCCCGCGAATGCGTAGCTGCCGGTCGCCAGTCGCCACGCCATGCAGGCCAGCGCGTACAGGTCGGTCCAGGGCCCGAAATCCAGCCAGTCACCGGACATCTGCTCGGGCGCCATGTAGCGTGGCGTGCCGGCGATGCGGTCTTCGACGCCGCCGACCCAGGCGATTCCGAAGTCGGCGAGCTTGATCACCGATTTATCCTCCTCGAACAGCAGGACGTTGGCCGGCTTCAGATCCCGGTGGATGACCCCACGGGCGTGGGAGTGGGCGAGGGCGTCGAGGATGGACATGAGCAGTGCTTTCAGGCGCTTCCACGGCCACTTCATCCGCGGTGTCAGTCCGCCCTTGGCGAGCTCCATCACCAGGTAGGGGCTGCCCGCGATCAGCTGGCCTTCCGCAGCGGTTTCTGCCTTGCGGCCGATGGTCCCGTAGTCGAGGACCATGACGATGCCCGGGTGCTCCAGTCCGGCGATGGCCTCTACCTCTCGGGCGAAGGCACGCCGATGCCTGGCCTCTCGGGCGAAGTCGGAGGTGATGACCTTGATCGCCACCGGCAGGTTCTCCTCCCGATGCACACCCCGCCAGACCTCTCCCATGCCGCCATGGGCGATGGGCTGGTGCAGGTCGAACAACCCGAGCGCTATTGCTGACTGAGCCCCCACAAAGAGACTGTACCAGCGGCTTGAGGTGCATACTGGCTCTCGTGGGAACTCGCCTCAACATCCTTGGAGCTTCGGGTAGCGGTGCCTCGACACTGGGGCGGCTCCTGGCGTCCGAGCTCGCGCTCCCGTACTTCGACAGCGACGACTACTTCCACGGCCACAGCGATCCGCCGTTCTGCAACCCGCGAGGTGCCGCCGAACGCTACGCGCTGCTCACCGCGGATCTCGACCCGGAGGAGAGCTGGGTCCTGGGCGGAGGGGTCGCCGGGTGGACGCCGTATCCCGAGCTGGACTTCACCCTGATCGTCTTCCTGTGGGTGCCCACCGAAGTGCGTATGAATCGCCTGCGAAGCCGAGAGTTGGAGCGCTTCGGAGAGCGAATCCAACCCGGCGGAGACATGCACGCCGGGCACGTCGAGTTCGCGGCATGGGCCGAGCGCTACGACCCGGGGGATGTGGAAGGCAAGACCCTGCCGCGGCACGAGGCCTGGCTGGCTTCCCAGACTTGCCCGGTCGTCGAGTGCCGCGGCACCGAGTCGACTCGCTCCATGGCCGATCGCGTCTTTCAGTTCTTGGCAGTCGCTGGGTCCCAGGGCTCCTCGCGGATCTCGAAGCGGCCGAAGTCGTAGGGCTCCCCGCTGGCCCGCTCCACCTGAACGAGAACCTCGCGAACACCGCGTCGGCGCAGCTGGCTCGCCCGGTGGTAGCAGAACGGGTTGTTGCCGCGTTTGCCCATCGTCGTGTGGGCATTGAAGGAGCACCCCGCTCGACAATCATCGGCGTAGTAGCAGGTCTTACAGAAGCCCCACAGCTCGTCGGTCGACCGATCCCGGGTGAACCGGAGCTCGGGTGAGTCGTTCCAGATGTTCGCAAGAGGCGCGTCGCGGATGTTCCCGCCGTCGTAGGGCCGGGTCGGCAGTGAAGGGCAGGCCTTGATCGTGCCGTCGCTCTCGATGCCAATGGAGCTCTGGCCGGCCTGGCAGCCCTGGTAGTGCTGCCGCAGGCCTCCGGGGCGGCTTCGGATCACCTCCTCGTGGGGCCCGAAATAGCCGAGGGTGTTGTCTCCCTGGACTTCGAAGGCCTCGGTCACTGGCAGCCCTTGCTGGCGGGCTTCTGCGACGGCCTCGAGCTGGATCGCGGCCACGGTGTCGATGATCTCCAGGACCTGGTAGGGCTGGAGCAGCCACTGGGGATGGTCGGCAGCGCGGCCCATGGGAACCACCAGCCCCGGCCTCCAGATCTTCACGCCGTGAGCGCGTACATCCCGGACGATCTCGCGAATGAAGTGCACGTTCAAGCGGCAGATCTGGGAGTTGGTGCTCGTGATCAGTCCGGCGCCCACTGCGGCGTCGATAGCGGCCAGGGCCTCTGCGTAGGCACCGCGTCTCCCATGGAGGATGTCGTGGACCTCGGCGGGGCCGTTGACCGAGACGCCGAGGGTGGCCAGCCCGGCGGCTTTGAGGCGACTGGCGAGCTCCACAGTGAGCCCCCGGCCAGCGGTCTGAATACCGACGCGGAGCCCGAGGCTGTCCAGGTGGGAAATCAGCTCCGGGAGCTCGGGACGAAGGTAGGCCTCGCCGCCGATGAGGGTGACCTCCCGGGTGCCGAGGGCGGCGAGCTGGTCGGCAACGGACTTCATCTCGTCCAGGGTGAGCTCGTCGGGGCGTGCCTTTGCGGCTCGGGAACCGCAGAATCCGCAGGCCTGGTCGCACTGAAGCGTGATCTCCCACACTGCGTAGATCGGGATGTTCTGGCCGACGTCTTCGGGCCTGAGGTCGCGTACGCTCACCCAGCGATGGTACTGCATCGCATTTTTGGCGAAGTCCCTGGTGTGCAGGTTCTGAGAGCCAGCGGCGCACGGGTCCAGCCTGCTAGGGTAATTCGGTGTTCACAGCCGCCATACTGCTGGCACTCCTCGCCCACGATGCCCATGGGGCCAGTCCCGGGGCCGAGAGTGACGAGGAACTGGCGCGCGCCGACGACCTCGACGCAGCCGTGCTCGAGACATTCCGTGCCGGAGAGTACCTACGTGCTCTCGAGCGTGCCCAGGAGGTGGTCGCACTGCGGGAAAATCTGCAGGGACCGGAGGCCCTCGAGCTCTCGCGAAGCCTCGTCAACCTCGGAGTCGTCCTCAATACCATCGACAGAGTAGACGAGGCTTTGGAGTGCTATACCAGAGCACTGGCAATCCGGGAGAGGGTGTCAGGCCCGAACCACGAGGACGTCGCGCGAGTGCTGGACGGCATCGCGGGCGTCGAGATTCGGCGTAGAGACTGGCAAAGCGCGCGCCGACTGCTAGAGCGTGCCGCGGCGATCTGGGAGGGCAGCGACGACACCGGAGGTGAGGCCCATTCCCTCGCCACACTGGGAACGGTCATGCACGCTCTGGGTGAACCCTCCGAGGCTATTCGCTTGACGCTCGAGGCGATTGCGCTGACTGAAACGGACCCCGAGCCGTTTTGGACCGGGCTGGCCGATCTGTACGGTTCCCTGGGTACCATCTACGCTGAGCAGGGGCGCTACGAGCTGGCCCGACCCGCCTACGAGCGCTCACTTGAGATCTATCGCTCGGAGTTGGGTCCCAGGCACCCAGACGTGGCTATCGCCGAGAGCAACCTGGCCGCGCTGTCTCAGGACCAGGGCGACCACGGGGCCGCTCGGCTCTTGTACAAATCGGCCTACGTGACCCTGAATGACGCACTCGGCCCGAGCCATCCAGTCGTGGACCGCATCGCCACCAACCTCGCGCTTTCGATGCTGGAGCTGGGCGAGACCACAGGAGCAATGAAGATCCTGGAGGACTCCCTGGCGTTGCGGCGAGAGGTTCTGGGAGCCAGACACCCGGGGGTTGCCGACGCGTTGAACGATCTGGCTGGCGTCTACGAGACCGTCGACGAGCTGAACCGCGCCGCCGAGCTGTATCAGGGCGCTTGCGACATCTGGGAGACCGCCGGAGGTGGCGACGTCGCCCTGTGCCTGCGAAACCTGGGCCGCATCCGGGCTCGCCAGGAAGACCACCAGGCCGCCGCTTCTCTGTATGAACGCGCCCTCGAGATTCACGAAGCCACTCTTGTCGAAGGCCACATGGAGATCGCGACGACTCGGTTCGCCCTGGCAGGGGCCTTGAATGCCCTGGGACAACGGGAGCGGGCGCGGCCGCTAGCGTCCCAAGCCGCAGCTACACAGCGATCTTTCGTCGACCGAGTGCTCCGGGGCATGTCCGAGCGGGAGGCCATGGTGTTCGTGGCCATACAGCGGTTCTCGATGGTCTCCATGCTCGAGGTCTTCACGGACGACGGGGACGCCAGAGTGACCTACGACGTGGTACTGCACATAAAAGGGCTGGTGGGCCGACTACTGGAGGAACGCAGAGAAGCGCGCTGGGTGGCCGACGATCCAGAGCTTGACGACCTGCACAAGAAACTGAAGGAGGTTCGGCGGTCGATCTCCGGGCTGGCGTTCGACTCGAGCGGAACGGACGAGGTTGCCCAGCTCACGTCCGAGAAGGACGACCTCGAGAGAGCGCTCGCCGCCAGGAGCGTCGACTTTCGAGCCCGGCTCGACTGGGCAAGGGTCGACCTCGACGCCGTGTGCGCGGCGATCCCCAGCGGGTCGGTGGTGGTGGACTATCTGCGCTTCCACTCCTTTCCCAAGTCAGTCTATGTGGCGTATGTCCTCGACTCTTCATGCGAGCCAATCCGAGTCGATCTCGGCGACGCACAACCCGTCGAGTCGGCGCTGACGCGCTGGCGAGAGGCACTGGCCGCTCCCGACTCACTGACATCCCGCATCGACGACCGTGGGGCTGCGGTCCACGATCTGATCTGGGCTCCGGTAGCCGCCCACATCGGTACGCCAGACCACGTCTTCGTCGTTCCCGATGCCGCCCTGGCGTCGCTCCCTTTCCCAGCCCTGCCAGTGGGAACAGATCGCTACCTGATCGAGACCCTGAGGCTCTCCTCGCTGGACTCCGCGACAGATTTGCTGCGCCTCACCGACCCACCTCGACAGTCCTCGGGAGCACTGGTCGTCGGGGGCGCGGATTACGGTCCCGAGGAGCTAGCCTCGGCGATTCCCTGCGTAGGAGGGCCATGGTCCGCCCTGCCTGCTACGGCTGGCGAGGCTGATGACGTGATCGCCAGATTCTCCCGACGCCACCCCAGGGAGCCAGCCGAGCGCCTCTCCGGCCGAGACGCTACCGAAGACGCCGTGACGCAGGCCCTCGGTGGACAGCGCGTCGTACACCTCGCTACCCATGGCTTCTTCGCCAACCCCGAGCGCTGCCAGTCGTTGCTCAACGGCGGTCTGGATCCGGCGGGCTACAACCCCCTGGTCCTGTCGGGTCTGATTCTGGCCGGAGCCAACCACGAAGGAGATCCAGCGGCACATGCCGATGGAATCCTCACCGCCGAGGAGGTCGCGACATTGGACCTGCGAGGTACGCAGCTAGTGGTGCTCTCCGCTTGCGAGACTGGCCTCGGCAAGACTCGGAGCGGCTCTGGAGTATTGGGTCTTCGGAGCGCCTTCGCCGCCTCGGGGGTCCGCTCTTTGCTCATGAGCCTGTGGGCGGTGCCGGATGAGCCGACCAGCCAGCTCATGCAGACGCTGTATGCCGGGCTCCTCAGACGTCGGCCCCGCTCAACGACCCGGGCACTGCGGGACGCACAGCTGACGTTACTCGAGGATAATCGCAGGCGTTTTGGAGAGGGGCGGCCCCAGGAATGGGGTGCCTTCATCCTGGCCGGTGACTGGCGCTAGCCTGCCGTCTTTCAGAAATCGTGAGTCGTTCTGAGGGCTCGGCCGTTTCTTCGAAACAGCGCCGGCTACCCGTTTCGGGCATCCCGGGCCGCTGCCAAGGAGTTCATCATGACCAAGCGGGATCTCATCTGGACAGAGGCATCAGCTGTCCTCTTCCTCTCACTGACTGCGGCCCTTGTTCCCGGGATGGCGAGTGCCATTCCGGCGAGTCTTCCCGCGGGCCCCGATGACGGAGAGCTGGTTCAAGCCGACTGGGCGGCCCCAGGAGATGGAAAGTCGATGACGGCGCAGGACTGGATGAGTCACTGGCAGCTCGAAGTCCAGACCTTGCGGCACCAGGTGACAGTGGGGGACCACGGAAATGCGAGTCACGCCATCGCGCTCGAGCTGCCGTCGGTGGGGCGCCTTCAGCCTGCCCTCAGCCTGGCCTATTCTTCGGGAGGTGGAGCCGGTCGCGAGCTGCCAGATAGCTGGACGCTCAATGGAGTCAGCAGCATCCGCCGTCCCATCGGCCCCGCATTTGGCGCTGACGAATGGTCGCTCGATGGTCAGTTGTTGATCCCCGACGCCACTTTCGGTCCGGCTCGATACCGAACGCGCAGCACGGGAGCTTCCGATCAGTACGCGGAATATGTCGTCTCAACGGATACCTGGCTGGTCACTTCTGTGGATGGTATCGTCCGAACCTATGAGCCAGCAGATGCGGGCGGCTCGGGGCCGGACGGCACGCTCCAGTGGCGGGTCGTGAGGGAGCGGGACCCATCCGGCAACGTCGTGGACTTCACCTACCACCCAGATGGGCGGCTGGCCGAGGTGTCATGGGGTGGGAACGACGCGGCGGCCGTAGGACACCTCGGTCGCGTTCGCTTCACGTACGTCGCTCGCCTCCATCCGGTGACGGTGGCGACTTCGGGAGTCCTGGAAGAGTACGGCGAGGTCGTCGACGTGATCGGGGTCGAGATGCGCGAGAACGACACCAATCCATTCCATCTCGTTCGCGAGTATGTCCTGGACGTCGATTCTGCCGACGGGCGGACGCAGCTGGTGGGCTTTGATGTCGTCGGCCACCGCGGTGGCCTGTCGACCACCGAGCCGGGTGAGCGCTTCAGCTACAGCGAGAGCCACGACCGCATGGGGCCGTCTCGTCCCGATCTGGCCAGCTCGATCAGCACGACGCACAGTTACAGCTACCGGGGCCGGCATCAGCTGTTCGCACAGGCATGGTCCACTCAGGCAAGCGCACTGGTCGATTGGAATGGCGACGGACTTGTCGACAAGGTGAGCGTGGGCGGCTCGACCTGGACCGTGAAGCTCCAGGAGCTCACCTATGGTGGCGGCGACTGGGGTAGCGACCCGGCCTGGGGAGCCTGGGCCTCGTTCCCGGGTCCGGCGTATGACGTGGCCGAGACCGTGTCTGAAGACTGGTCCAACGCCGCCTTCTCCAGCGGAGCGGTGGGCGCTGGTCCTCGCCACATCTATACGACGTCGCAGTTGATGGACGTCGACGGAGATGGTTTTCCCGACATGGTGATCAGCGACGACAGCAGCGCCTGGGAGGTCTGGTATGGCACCGGTCAGGCGCACTGGGACGGCCCCTACATGGAGTTTGCCCCGGAGTTGTACGCGGCGACCAGCCTGGCCGCGGACGCCGACCTCTTTCCGGCCGAGACCTGCTCGCGGCAGAGCGGCCTGATCGATCTCAATGGCGATGGCTGGGCCGACTATCTCGACACCTCGACCCAGAGCCTCTTCTTCCACCTGGGTGGGCGGGGAGCGGGGTGGTCCACCACCGACCGCTTCGCGACTCACGGCCCCTCGCACAACGCCTGCTGGACCGAGACCGACAAGCTGATCGTGCCCGACCCGGTCTTCGCGGCCTACGGAGTGGGGACCTCTCAGACCACGGTCGATGAGACGCGCGAGACCAAGAACTTCTACGATCTCAACGGCGACGGCCTCATGGACGAGGTGTTCGCGTCCTCGACCCACTGGAAGGTGGCTTTCGGACGCAGAAATGGAGGCTTCGGTCCGCGAAGGGCCTGGGCGGCGCCGCTGCCGTTCTCCTCGGTCACCCAGGAGGCCTACCCCGATGTCCTGGTCCCCAATCCCATGGGTGGACCCATGATTCACCATGCAGGTCACGATGGTCGCCTGGTGCGAGGGCTATTGGACGTCGATGCCGACGGTGACCTCGACTATGTCGACATGGACCATGGCTATTGGTACGCCAACATCAAGGATGGCTTCGACCTGGGTCCTCGGGCACTTCCGGGATGGTGGCCGGCCGAGCTGTCTCTCACCGTACCCGGCGCTGGCCATACCACCTCGAGCCCTGTCGACAGCTTCTCCAGCAGCAGCTCCAAGACGACGGAGGCGCTCAAGGACATGGACGGTGACGGCATCGTGGACTGGGTCACCCCGATGCAGACCATCCTCGGTGAGGCAGAGGACAAGCCGGCACTGCTGATTTCGGTCGAGACCGCGGCGGGTGGGACGACAGAAGTGGCGTACGCCTCCGCCTCGTACGCCGCTCCATCGGGGGACGGCTTCCGAGATCCAGGTGGCGACACGCTGCTTCGGGCACCCGGTCGGCTCGTGAGCTCCGTCTCGACCCGTGACCCCATCACGGGCGCCCATGGGGACAGTCAGTACTCCTACCGAGATGCTGTGGTGCGCCAGGGCGAGTTCCTGGGGTTCGAGGGTCGCCGACGTACTGACCTCGAGGGTGGGCTGTGGCGACTCCACGAGGCCACGACCTACGAGCTGCAGCACGGGCTCTCACCGATGCTCATCACCCGGGCGGTGCAGACCGATCAGAACCTCAAGTTCGCGCCCAGCCTGTCCCGCGGGAGCTCCCCATGGGGCAAGACCAGACTGTTTGAGGTCCACTTCTGGACGGACGTCACCCGCTTCCACCGCCTCCGGGAGACAGTCCACGTGACAGAGGACGGTGAGGACACGGGTCCCGCCAGGACTCACAACGTGTACTACGGGTACGACACAAATGGCGCCCTCGATGCCATCGCCCACGACGGCGGAGGCGCGACCGAGCGGGCCTTCGATCTGTCGTTCACCTACACCCACGGGGCCAACGCCGCGACCGGGTTCCCCCTGACCCGACTCGCTCAGGTCGAAAAGAGTGGGTATGACCCCCTCAATGCTACAAGTCGACTCTTGTCTGTGCACCGGCAATACTTCGACGGAAACACCTCGATCACCGACGCGCCCACCGCTGGCTTGCTGACCAGGAGCGAGGTGAGCGGGGGTTGGTATGACAACGGTGAGGCCGTCGACGCCAGCTTCTTGCAGACGCTGTACACAAGGGGGTCTTTTGGGGAGGTCACCGTCGTCAGTATGCCCGCCACGGGCGAGTCGAACACCCTCGTCTACGACCTGCACGGTGCGGTAGCGAAGACCCAGACCAACGCCCTGGGACACACCCAAACCGCCACCTTCGACGCCTATGGAATGCTGCAGACCACGCAGGATGCGAACGGAATCGGCGAGCGGTTCGAGCGCGACGCTCTGAACCGCGTCGTGAGCCAGGGTCGGATCGACGCGAGCGCTGTGTTGCACGACGCGATGATGGTGTCGTACGGCACGCAGGCCTATGCCGTCACTGGCCAGCCGCAGTTCACGTACACGACGCTGCTGGATGGCATGGGAGGACCCGACTCTGAGCGAGTCGATGTCTACGATGGGCTTGGCCAGGTCACCCAGCAGTGGGGTCAGGATGCCCATGGAGACTGGCTGGTCACCGATCTGATCCACGATCTGTACGGCAACCTGAAGTCCACCAGTCACGCGATCTCGGCCTTCGGTGCCTATACGTTCACCGGGCTTCATGGAATCCCCTTCCAGATGAACCACTACGACGCCTTCGGTAGCGTTCGTGAGGGGGTGCAGGACCAGTTTGCAGGGCTCGCGCCGACCCTGTCGTTCCACGGGCAGGTTCGCTATACCGACACGGTCGATCCGGCCGGACTGATGACCCGGGTCTACCGGGACATTCACAATCGCATCACCAAGGTCGACAAAGACGGCGGTGACGGGACCTGGGTGACGGTTGCCGAGTACGAGTGGGACGGCGAAGACCACCTCGTTCGATACATCGACGGCAACTTCAATGTGTACGAATACAGCTACGACGCGGCCGGGCGGATGCGGGAGTCCTGGGGCCCCGACATCGGGCTGACCCGTTTCGACTATGTCGGGACCCGGATGAGCTTTCGGACAGACGCCACGGGCGGAAGCGCACAGTGGACGAGGGACGCGGCCGGCAGGATCCAGTCGCTGTGGGTTTCGGACCCCATCAAGGCGAGTGGCTCGAACACCTACACCTTCGCCTACGACGCCGTCTTTACCGGAAAGCTCGACACCATCTCTGACGGACACAGCATCACGAGCTTTGTCTACGACGATTTCGGACGCGTGCAGAGCAGGGATATCGCCTATGCGGATGGCACGGTGTTGGTCGAGAGCGTCGGCTATGACCTCCAGGACCAGCTGCTGTGGCGGGTCACTCCGAGCGGCTCGGTTGTCGACACGTCCTATGCGCACGGTTGGAGGGCAGCCGACACGGTGGGTGGCGTAGTCATCGACTATGACTACGGTAGAGACGGCGAGTTGCTGTCCGCCATCTCCAACAACGGCGTTGTTCTGGACTATGGCTACACGACCCCGCTGTGGCCCGATCACGTTGGGCTTGAGCAGGCCGGGAAGCGCTGGGAGCTCGCTTACAGCTGGCTCGACAACGGGTATCTGCAGTCTCGAACCGCAGCGGAGCCCATGGGGCTGAACCCCGCCGAGATCTTCAAATACGATCCGATGGGTCAGCTGGTGCGGGTCGATCAGCCCCACCCCGTCGAGATGTATGCCTATGACAACGCCGGCAACCTGACCTTCCTGCAGGACGCGACCGGTGCGTCTTGGACCTATGCGGGCGCGGGCAGCGGCGCGGCGGTGGGCAACCAGATCGAACAACGTACCGATGGCGTGGTCACCGAGACCACGCACTACGATCCTGCCGGGCGCGTCTCGCAGTGGTCGGATGGCTTCTTGAACGAGTCCTATGTCTACGACGGTCTGGGCCGACTGCGAGGCCGCTACGAAGCGGGCGCGCTCACCCTCGAGGTGAACCGGGATGGCAACGGAGACATCGTCTCCACGTCGGATGGGGCGACCGTTCGCTATCTCTTTGGGGACTTCCAGCTCGACGGCGCGACGGGAGACACCTCGGAGCAGCTCACGGCCCACCTTGGCACCAAGTCAGGCGCGCGCCACTGGCAGCTCGCAGCCAACGACGGTCAAGTTCGCTACACGATCGATGACGCGGGCAACGCCATCAGTGACCGAGAGCTCGACGCCTATGGGCGACCGCGTGTCGTCGCAGGAGATCCCTGGACCATGGCCTCTTTCGGTGGACTCGACGAGATGGGTTCGCGCGGGCTGCTTGCCGCCGGACCGCGTCACCTTGCCCCGCGGGACGGGAGCTGGCTGCAGCCCGAGCCGTTGCTGATCTCGGGGAACATGGCCGATCTGGCCAACCCGAGGGCGTTCTCGACGCTGCGCTACGCGGCCAACGCGCCGACGGTGTTCACCGACCCGACGGGCATGTCCCCGGATCCCAAGAAGCGACCGAATGGCCTCACGACGGGTTGTGCCGGGCTGGGTGCTGACTGTCCGTCGCCCAAGGGACCCGACTACAACACGGTGCCGAAGAGCCGCAAACATCCCAAGCCCAAGCGGACCTGGCAGCAATGGGCCTCGGAGAAGCTGCAGGAGGCTTTCCCCGGCTGGAAGTTCAGCTCGGCCAAGAAGAAGGCAGGTCCGATAAGTGCCACGGTGCACGCGGACGGCAGCTCCACTCTCGGTGTATCTGGCCCAACCGGCTCGACAAGCGTGACTTTCGACCGCGAGGGCAACTTCGACAATGTCAGCGGGAGCGCGGTCATCACCAAGGTCACACACAACGCAGACGGAAGCACCGAGGTCATCCCCAGCGCGAACCTGGACTTGGTCGTGGGATCGGTGGGGGCGAGCCAAAATCCTGGGGAAAACACAAAAGTGAGCGTCGAGGTGGGCGGAATCACGGCCACGAAAGAGGTGGAGCCTCAGGGGACGAAAATAGCGCACGAGAACGTCCCCGCCTTGAAGCAGATGTCCGATATCTTCGGAGGCGCCTCATACTGATCAGAGAGCTTCTTTCGCCGCTACCGCGTTCACCTCAAGGTGCCCGGTAGCGGCGACTACTCGTTCTGGGGACGGTCTGAGAGCCTGATTGGTGCAGGTTCGCGACAATTGACTCGCCGTGAGCCAACTAGTCTTTGAACACGAGCGAGGCGTGTTCTGCAGCGCTCAACGGGAGGTGCCATGCCGAGTGTCGAGCTGTCCGCGAGTCAGCTGCAGAGGCTGGGTGGCTATGTGCGGCACCTCCTGCCGAAGTGGATGCCCGATAAGGCCGAGGACCTCACCCAGGTGGCCGCTGTTCGGGTGATTCGCACCGGCCAGCTGCCCCTGAGCAACAAGTACCTGTATCGGGTCGCCTATTGCGTGGTCATCGACGAGATCCGAAGGCACCGATACCGCTACGAAGTGCCCATGACGCCGTCGCTTCCCGGGCGGCTCGCGAACAGTCTTGCGGAGAACCCCGAGATCTTCACGCAGGGAAGCGAGATCGGGGTGGCCATCGTGGACTGCCTCGAGACGCTGGCTCCCGAGCGCAAGCGCGCCGTCCTGTTGCATCTGCAGAGCCACAAGACGGCAGACGTAGCCAGGGTCATGGGATGCAAGCCCAAGCGGGCATCCAACCTGGTTCATAGAGGCCTCAAGGACCTGCGTACCGCGCTCACGCGACGGGGGTTCACACCATGAGCCATGCGATGTCAGCGACTCAAGCGCCGCGGATGCTCGCGGACCGTTTCGACTACTGCACGCTCCTCGGCCAGGGCGGAATGGGAGAGGTCTGGCGCGTCTACGATCCGGTCTTGGAGCGGTTTCTCGCCATGAAGGTGCTTCGCGTGGGAACCCTCGACGACTCCCTCAAAGAGCGCTTCGTCGGCGAGGCTCGTGTGGTCGCCAAGCTGCAGCACCCCGGCATCGTGCCGGTACATGACATGGGCACACTCGCAGACGGGCGGCTGTGGTTCACCATGCAAGAGGTCCGCGGCCACACCTTCGATCGGTCCTGCGCCAAGGTACACCGCGCTTGGCGGATGGGCTCGACCGTCACCGCCGAGGGGCTCGGCTTTCGCCGGCTCCTCGAGATGTTCCTGCGCGTCTGCGAAGCCGTTGCCTACGCACACTCGCAGGGCGTGCTTCACCGAGACATCAAGCCCACCAACATCATGGTGGGGGAGTTCGGCGAGGTCCAGGTGCTCGACTGGGGCCTGGCAAAGCAGGTAGTGCTCTCGTCGTTGGACGATGTGGGGGCGGCCAGCGACCTCACCGGCCACGGAATGATCACCGGCACCTTGAAGTACATGGCGCCGGAGCAGGCTCGTGCCGAGAACGAGCACATCGGCCCACCTGCCGACGTACATGCACTGGGTGCACTGCTCTACGAGATCATCACCGAGCGCCCGCCTCGCCTGGCGCCAACCTCTCTGAAGCTGTTGATACGTGTCGCCCAGGGATCGCCTGTCGCCGCACCCAGCACGCGAAGCACCCTTCCCGGTATCGATGAAGCGCTGGATCGGATCTGCTTGCGTGCGCTGGAGGCCGATCCCTCGGACCGCTATCCGGACGCCGGAGCACTGCTCGCGGAGATGAGTGCCTGGTTGGATGGGGCGCAGCGACGGGAGCGCGCCATCGAGCTGGTGAAGTTGGCGGACGACGCACTGGCCGCATCGTCCGAGGCCGAGCTGGCGGCCGCCGAGCTCGACGCCGAGGCCCACGAGGCAGAGGGTGCCTTCGGACGGTTCACCGCACCCGAGGAGAAACATCAGCTCTGGGCCCTTCAGGACCGCGCACAGCAACAGCGGGTGCTCGCTCAGACAGGACGGGCGCGCGCGGTGCACACCCTCCGAGCAGCTCTCAGCCACGCCCCTGATCTGCCCGAGGCACACCGGCGCCTCGCCGACCATTTTCACCGATTGCATCGGTCGCTGGAGAAGGACTCGCGACCTCTCGAGGCGCAGGCGGTCGAGCGGGATCTGAGAACCCACGATGTCGCTGGGACCCACGCTGCCTACCTTCGCGGTCACGCCGCCGTGACCCTGCTCACCGATCCCCCTGGCGCTACGGCGACGCTGTACCGGGTCGTCGAACGCCTGCGACGTCTGGAGCCGGTATTCGAACGCGAGCTGGGAGAGACGCCCATCCGAGAGCTGGACGTGGAGCGGGGCAACTACCAGATCGTGCTCGAGCTCGCCGGTCACGAGCGCGTCGTGTACCCCTTCACCGTGGAGCGACTCCAGCACTGGGACGCCATTCCTCCCGACGCGACCCACACGCTTCCCATCCGCCTTCCGAGAGCAGGAGAGCTCGAAGAAGACGATTGTTATGTACCGGCAGGCTGGTTCTTCGCTGGAAGTGCCGATGTGCCGACATCCGTGCCGCCGCGCTGGATCTGGTCGGACGCATTTGTCGCCAAGCGCGACCCGGTGACGGTCAACCAGTACGTGGCCTACTTGAACCAGCTGCTTCAAGCGGGCCGCGCAGAAGATGCCGAGAAGGCCGCGCCGCGGATGCAGAACACCCACGAACCTCTGTTGGAGATGCGCGAGGGGAGGTACACCGGGATTCGGACGGATCGAACCGACGAGCTCTGGGAACACGTGCCACGGGACGCGGACGTTCCGGTCAATCTCGTGACCTGGCAACAGGCGGTCGACTACTCGAGCTGGTTCGGTTTGCGGGCCGAGCAGCCTTGGCGGCTCCCCACCGAGCTCGAGTGGCAGAAGTCAGCGCGGGGGACCGATCGGCGCGCCTTCCCGTGGGGAAACCACCATGAGGCCCAGTGGTCCAGGTGCAAACAAACCAGCTGGCCTCCGGTCTTTGCGTCGATCGAAGCGCATCCTCTGGATGTCTCGCCCTATGGCGTGCGAGGGCTGGGCGGGAACGTGGGGGACTGGGTTCTCGACCACTGGCCCACACCGCCGGCACAGCGCCACAGCTCTCGGATCTTGACCGCGGTCGAGCCGGGTGAGCGCCAGATCCTCAAGGGCGGCGTCTATGCGGCCGGCCCCATTCCCATCGCCCAGCGCAACATGATGACGCCCATGTATCGGGGCTCATACCTTGGGTTTCGACTTGTTCGAAGATTCGCGTGAGTCGAAATCGTGTCCCATCCGTAACTTACCCTGCAACCCCGGAACGAGGTCTCTCATGATCCTGATCTCCCTCTTGCTCTCCATGACCCCTCCCGCCCTGGCGGCGACGTCGCCGGGTCCCTGCAGTGCCTCCAGTATGCTCGGCGGTCGCGCCGCAGCATGCACTTGCGTGCGTGAGTCTGCATTCGTCTGGCACAACCAGTACACCGGTTTTTATGCGCCGTCTGGAACGCGGGGTGGGTATCTGCTGGACTTCAACGGCCAGTGCCACGATGCCCCCAGCATGATGGCGGGCGTGACCGGGCCACCGAGTCTCGTCGCGCGTCTTCGAGGCATCCTCGAAGGCCTTCACATCGCCTACACGCCCGTAGACGCCTCCTGGCCCGCCGACTTCCTGATGCTCATGGACGACGACTGGCTCCCGGACGATCCACCCTGGCTGGAGCCGGTCAACTGGACCTTTGAGCCCGCACCGATGGGAACCGAGGCGAAGAACGAGCAGGGGGAGGTGGTCTTCACCCTCACGGGTGCGCCAGGAGAGGTGGTCTCGTACCAGGTTGGCCCGTTCGATGAGGACGTCTTCGACGACGTGACGGTCACATTCGACAACGGTGAGCAGTGGTTCCTGCCTGGCCCCTTGCAGGGCACCTTCGAACCTCCCGCGCTGTAGGCCGCATCCATTACTCCGGCCGATGAATCGATGTGGGGTCGGTCCCATGAATCATGGCGAGACGCCAGGCCTCGGCGCAGACCGGGCAGCCTGCGATGTGGTCGAGGAGTGCATCGCGGGCTTTCGGCTCGAGCCGTCCTTCGAGGCCGTCGAGGAGCTGCATGGGATCTGGGCAGTCGTCATCGGGCATGGCACCCGACAGCGCCTTCATGAAGTGGAGCTGGAGCTTTTGATCTTCGTTCACGCCTGGTTTGCTCGGAGTCGCGGTGCTTCTCCACTCCATACCTCGGCCCCGAGAACACCGCTTGATAGGTGGCACGCGGGTCGATACATCCCAGACGTGTCCCAGAGTGTTCAGAGGTTTGAGCTCGGAGCCGTACACGTCGACCTGGAACGGCGGGTCATCGTACGAGCTGGCAAGCAGCAGAGCCTGACTCGAACCGAAGTCTCCCTGCTCGCTCATCTGGCCGGTTGCGCACCGAGTCCAGCTTCCGAAGAAGAGCTGTTGCGGGAGGTGTGGGGCTATGCCAGCGGGGTTCAGACCCGCGCGGTGGCGAACGCGGTGGGGCGGCTGCGCAAGAAGCTGGAGCCCGACGCCGCGGAGCCGTCCCTCCTGCTGTCGGTCTATGGACAGGGCTACCGCCTCGAGCTCGCCGCCGCCCCGGTGGTTGCCCTCGACGTCGAGGGGCAGGGAAACCTGGAGACACCGCCCAGTTCTTTCGTCGGGCGACGTTCTGAGTTGATGGCTCTGCACCGCCAGGTGCACGCAGGAGCGCGACTGGTTGGCATCGTCGGTCGGGCCGGGCTCGGAAAGACGCGGTTTGCGACCCAATATGCACGGTGGCGACTGGCTGAGGGTGACTTTCCAGGGGGTGCATTTCAGGTGTCGCCCACCCGTCTGGATCCATTGCAAGCGGCTGCCGAGATCGCTGAGAATGCCGGGGT
>Ga0315336_1002656_pt1 | contig 26493 bp, 21 predicted proteins | sample ASW5metaG_FD_204512 | JGI IMG/M metagenome (GOLD analysis project Ga0315336, IMG submission 204512) | Ammonia-oxidizing marine archaeal communities from Monterey Bay, California, United States - ASW #5 | ecosystem: Environmental > Aquatic > Marine > Intertidal zone | place: USA: California... | reverse complement strand
GCCGCCCCACACCACCTCTAACGTTGCCGCCGGACAATGGAACCCGGGGTTCCGTTACCGGCGAGGTCAGTCCGCGGAGTATCGCAACCAGTACGAGCGGGCGGCCCGCTTCGCACATCGTTACTTCCAAGAGTTGAACCGCGAACGGTATGGTATCCGCTGGCTGGACAACTACTACCTGGCGACGCGGCCCCAGCCCAGCTACGAAGAGTTCGCCGAGCGCAATCCGATCCACGACCTCTACAAGGAGTACCGTGTGCTCGAACCCGGCCAGCATCCATTCGGCCAGTTCTATGCACAGCACTTCACGACCATGCTCATCGAGCCGCCCATCTTCCTCAACGAGGTAATGCGGGACTTCCGCCTGGCGGGAGGCAAGGTGGTCGTACGCGAGCTCCGTGAAGTGAAGGAGGTCAAGGCTTTACCCGAGCGGACGATCGTCAACTGCACGGGGGTGGGGGCGAAAGCGCTCTTCGGAGACGAGGAACTGACGCCGGTCAAGGGACAGCTCAGCTTCCTCATACCGCAACCCGAAGTGAACTATATGGCGATCGCGCCTGGCCTCTACATGTTCCCGCGCCGCGACGGCATCCTCCTAGGAGGCACGGCCCAGAGTGGCGACTGGTCCCTCGAACCCGACCCGCAGGAAACGGAGCGAATCATCGAAGGCCACCGTGAGCTCTTTGCAGGCATGTCTTGAGTTCGCAAGGGACCGCGAACGGCCGGCCTCAAATCTAGGCACCCTTGCTGAACTCTACCCCACGCTCCGCAAGGTAGCTTTCGTCGACAAGTTGCTACGTATCAACCGGCTCGGAGCAGTGCTCTTTCTCGGCCGCCGCCCACGCGCAACACGCCGGCGACTATCTCAACGAGTTGCAACCGAAACAGGAGAGCACCGCGGCTTGAGGTTGTTTCGCATCCAGCAGCTCTGTGTAGACTGCACTTCCGCGAATCCATCATCGTCAAATTCGGAGTGGGAACTGGATATCCAGACAGGTATCGCGTCGAAGGGTGCTATCTCATTCTCTGTCTATAAGTTATGCCCTTAGTCCTGCTAGCGGTCGCAGAACTCTTCGAACCAGTTTCGGACGACGCGGATTCTCGTTGAGGCACCACCCTCTACCTCTTCGGGTGCAACGGTCAAGAATCGTTTGCCGTCGGGGAAGACGTCGTATGGCGAGAGTACCGCTCTAGATCTACCGATTCAAGCAGCCATTACGCGGGCGCCTTCTCGATCACGTCGCCGCCCACGTCGGTCAGACGGAAATCTCGTCCGAGGTGGCGGTAAGTCAGTTTCGTGTGCTCCAGACCCATGCGATTCAGAATCGTCGCCTGCAGGTCGTGGATATGAATGGGCTCCTCGGCGACGTTCAAGCCGATCTCGTCGGTCTTTCCAATCACCTGCCCGCCTTTGATTCCGCCCCCCGCCATCCAAATCGTGAAGCAATTCGGGTGATGGTCACGGCCGAACGCCTCGTCGGCCCTCTCGAGTTCACCCATGGGGGTCCGTCCGAACTCACCTGCCCAGACGACCAACGTCTCGTCGAGCAGGCCACGCTCGCTCAGATCTTTGAGCAAAGCGCCGATGGGCCGGTCGGTAATGTCAGTGTTCTTCTTGAGCCTCTCGTCGATGTCGTTATGATCGTCCCAACTGGCGTGGACCAACATGACATACCGCACACCCCGCTCGACCATTCGTCGAGCCAGCAGGCAATTCGTGGCATACGGATCTGTCGGCTCCTTGCCCACACCGTACATACTGAGCGTCTTCGGCGACTCTTGCCCAAAGTCGAGCAGCTCGGGCCCCGAGGTCTGCATGCGGAAGGCCAACTCGTAAGATTGGATGCGCGAGGCAATCTCCAGATCCCCCGTTTCCCGGTAGCGCTGCTCGTTCAGCTTGCGGATCGCATCCAGGCGCGCCCGTTGCGTGTCGTTCGTCACGCCGGGCGGATTCGTCAGGTACAGAATCGGTTCGCCGCTGCTGCGGAAAACAACCCCCCCGTAGGTCGAGGGCAGGAAGCCACTCGACCAGTTGCTGCTTCCGCCGCTCGCCCCCCGTCCGGAGGAGAGCACGACGAACGCCGGCAGCTCATCCGACTCGCTACCCAAGCCGTAGGTCAGCCACGACCCCAAAGTGGGGCGCCCCGGTATCGGTGAGCCCGTCATCAGCAACGACTGACCCGGGTGGTGATTGAAGGCCTCGGTGTGCATCGAGCGGATCATGCAGATCTCGTCAGCCTGCCGTCCGATGCGCGGGATGTAGTCGGAAAACTCCAGCCCGCTCTGGCCGTACTTCTTGAACTTACGCGGACTGGCCATCACTTTGGCATTGGGCTTGATGAAGGCCAGCTTCAAGTCTTTCGTCATCGACGGAGGAAGCGCTTGGCCGTGCCACCGCTGGAGATCCGGCTTCGGATCGTAGAGATCGATCTGGCTTGGTGCACCGGCCATGAACAGGAAGATGACGTTCTTCGCGCGTGGAGCGAAGTGCGGCGCTTTCGGTGCCAGGGGGTTGGTTCTCGGCAAGTCGTCTGTCGCCGCCCGCCCCTCGCGCGACATCAAGTGAGCGAGCGCGATCGTCTCCAGCCCGCCGCCGAAGTAGCGAAAGAAGTCCCGGCGAGTTTGGATACGCGCAAAATCCTTGAGGTCCATGAAGGCTACTCTCTCGTGATGAACTCGTCGAGGTTGAGAAAGACGCTGCTCATGCCCACCCAAGCCGCGCCTTCGACTTGGTTGACCCCGCGCAGATTCAGCGCGAACAGCTTCTCTGCCGACTCAGCATCGTTCTCCAGAATGCCGAGTTGGGTCCGGTAGTACTCGGTCATCGCCTCCATCTCAGCGTCACGGGGCGGCCGCGTCAAGCAAAGCTCGAAACCGTAACGCAGGCGGTCTTCCAGTCGAGGGGCGGCTTCGGTCAACAACCTTACGGCGAGAGCTTGAGCCGCTTCGACGAACACCGGATCGTTAAGCAGATTCAGCGATTGAAGCGGTGTGTTGGAACGTTCGCGCTTGCATTGGGTAGCGCTACGCTCCGACGTGTCGAAGCTCATCAATTGCGGGTAGGGAACACTCCGCTGGAAGTGAATGTAAAGGCCGCGCCGGTAGCGGTCCTGTCCCTCGCTTTCCTCCCACTCCAGACGACTGCCGTATGCCAGCTTGGCCACACCTTCCGGGATCGGCGGCTTGACACTCCGTCCGCCGATCTTCGGGTAAAGCAAACCACTCACCCACAACGCCGCGTCGCGAACCAGTTCGCCGGCCAGGCGCAGTCGTCTTTGACGCGCCAGCAGCCGGTTCTCGGGATCGTCCAACCCCAACTCGGGACGCGCTTGCGACGCCTGCTGATAAGTGGCCGACATCACGATCGTCTTGTGCAAGTGCTTCAGGCTCCATCCGTTGTCCATCAACTCGCTCGCCAGCCAGTCGAGCAGCTTCGGATGCGAGGGTTCCTCGCCCTGCGTACCGAAATCCTCGGATGTCGCCACAAATCCACGTCCGAAGTACTCCTGCCAAATGCGATTCGCCGTCACGCGCGCGGTGAGGGGGTTGTCCCGCGAGACGAGCCACTCCGCCAGTTCGAGACGCGTGAGTCCACTCGTGCCGGCGTCTTGATTGAGCGTCCGCAACACGGAGGGAGTGTTCGGTTCGACCTCAACACCCGGGTTCTTCCAGTCACCACGAAGGTGGACGTGAGTCTTGCGTTTTTCCCCGCTTTCGATGACCGCCTGCGCCTCGCTGATCGCTGGAAAATCGGTCTTCAGCGCTGCCAGCTTCTCTAGCAGCTCCTTGAAGTTCAGCTCTTCCTGGCGCTCCTTCGTAATCACACGGTTGTAGTTCTTGACGAAGTGGTCCGCCAGCGAGTCAGTTTCTTTTTGAGTGCGCTCGGGAGGAGGTGTGTCGACGATCTTGTCGGAGCGATCTAGGTATTTTTGGAATGCGTCGTAGGCGTGGTCCCAGTCGTACCATTTCCCTGGATTCGCTCGCGCCAACTTCATCTTCTCTTCCCACGGCGGCTGCAGCTCAGGAACGCCACCCTCTTCGAGAAGTGCTTCGCGCTTCCGGCGATACTCGGGCAGCGCCGCAAGGTAAGGCCCCATTTCACCAGCCAGCGGCGCATCGATATTCACTTCGTCGAGATTGTTGAAGAACGCGAAGAAGCTGTAGTAGTCCTTCTGTGAGAGCGGGTCGTATTTGTGGTCGTGGCACTGGGCGCACCCTACGGTCAACCCGAGCCAAACCGTGGCGACAGTGCTGGTCCGGTCAACCGTCTCCTCAAAGCGGAATTGCTCGGGCTTAACGCCTCCCTCGCGGTTCTTGAGGGTGTTGCGGTGGAAACCGGTTGCGACGTGCTGTTCGACGGTGGCATCGGGAAGCAGGTCTCCGGCAACCTGCTCGATGCTGAACTGGTCGAACGGCATGTCGTCGTTCAGCGCGTTGATCACCCATTGCCGATACCGCCAAGCATGCGGACGGCTCAGGTCCTTCTCGTATCCATCACTATCCGCATAGCGCGCCAGGTCCAGCCAATGCATAGCCCACTTCTCGCCGTAGTGCGGAGACTCGAGCAAACGATCGATCGCCTTTTCGAACGCTTCCGGACTTTCGTCTGTCAGGAACGCAGCAACCTCGGCCGGCGTCGGTGGGAGGCCGGTGAGGTCAAGGCTTACACGGCGCAACAATGTCCGTTTGTCGGCTGGAGGAGAACGTTCGATTCCTTCCTTCTCCAGACGCGCCAAAACGAAGCGGTCGATGGGACTCGTGATCGGCGCATCGCTCTCGACCGCCGGCGGCGGGGAGCGAACGACGGGCTGGAACGACCAGTGTGTGCTGCCTGGCCCTGCCGCGACCGCGGCAGAAGCCTCCGTGCTCACCCTCACCTCCTCGGCCGGCCATTCGGCGCCCTGATCGATCCAGGCACGCAGCCACCCAATCTCTCCCGCCGTGAGCCTCTCGCCGGCCGGAGGCATCACCACACCCTTCTCCAAGCCCGCGACCATCCGGATCAGCTTGCTCCCGGCGCTGTCGCCGGGCCGGATCGCAGCACCAGAATAGCCACCCTTGAGCACGTGCTCGCGACGGTCGAGCCGAAGCCCGCTGCTTTGTACCTGAGAGCCGTGGCACATCTGGCATCGGCCCTCGAGGAGCGGTCGAATATCACCGCCGAAGCTAACCTGCCGGTCTACCGGTGGTGGAAGTGACACCTGCTGTGCCTGCACCGCCAACGATGGGATTAGCACCAAATATGTTCCCAGTCCGATAACAGCCTTGTGTCGGCACAGATCCATCGTTGTCTCTGGATACCTGCGTTTAGTATCGCGTTTCAATAGTACTACATGGTGGGCATGAACATCCTCTTCCGCGGCTTTCGGATTGATTGCGGTAGGGATGCCGGTCACCCGGCACCCCCACGCAGCTCGGGACTCGCGCTACTAACGCATCCGGCTCCTCGCTCGGATCAAATACGAAGGCCCTGAGACCTTCGTACGGCGATTGGCCTGTGTGACACGTCTTATCCCGCTCTGTGTCGGGCTCGTGTCAGACCTCTCGACGTTCTCCTCGCGCCAGGCCCTTCCCTCCCCAACCTCCGCCAAGGGCTACCCCTCTTTGTTCGGCCGGTTCGTCGGTACTATGGCCTGGTCAGACTCCTCTGCAACGTACACGTCCGCCGTTCGGCTCAGCGCCTTCTCGGACCGCTCTCGATCCCATCGAGAGGTCACAGAGGTCTCCCGGTTCTCGCGCATGTTGTTTCTCGGCGTGCTTAGGTTCTTCGACTACGCAGGGCCGAGTGCCCACTCGCGATCTCGCAGACGCCCGTGTTGCCTTCCCAATCAACACATAAGGTCGGCACCCTGAATTGGTTTTTTCGAAGCTCAATAACCCGGCCCACCAATACCCTTATCTACGCTTCGGTGCACATGAAGTCGTGGTCAACACCGGGAGGCAGGGACGAATGATAAAAGCGTCCGGCAGTCTGCAAGATCTGAGATCAGGACTATACGGCGAGAGGAAGGCTGAACGGTCTTGGCATTGTGCCGAGGCTTCGGTTGGAAGCGGTGGAGTAGCCGATGGCGAAAGCGGCTCTGACCGGATAGGTCGCACAAATCTTGTCGTGAAGTGTGCAGGAGCGCCTAGTGCGGGAAATCCGCACTCTGGGTGCGAGGTGGCGGGAACTGGAAACGGAGCTACGGACACGGCTACACGGGCACGCAGGGGGAAACCCCGGATACAGCCAAGCCGATGTCCTGACGGGCCACCGCGCCAGTTCCCGACCCCACCACCTAGGACCGTATCGACCGTGCGGCGGGGGAAGGGGGGTGGAGAGAGGCAACGGGAGCCTGTTTCCGCCGCATTGTCGATAGGGGTTAGGGCTATCCGACTCGTCTCAAGGAGTTTGGACCGAGGATGTAGATACGCCACGGGACGAGGATCTTCATCCCCAAGGAACGGACAGTTTGAACTCGCCGGCGAGTTCCTCTAGTGTTTTCTTTGTCTCTTCGCCGATGGAGATGCCATCCCTACGATAGGCCTTTTCTCGCTTCCACTCCGATCCTCCCGGCAGGTCCGCCGATCGGAAATTCGGCATGGGCGTCATCTGGCTTACCTCAGCCATCAAGTGGTCTATGTCGTCTCTGAAACTCTCGAGCTCAACAAAACGCGTGATATCAAGGGCCATGAAAAACCCCGACTGGTCGGCATCGCTGTACTTGATCTTCCGGCGGTCGAACGGCGGCAACATCTGGCCGCCTAGTGTCCCGCTCATGATGTTCGCTACGTGAGAGATGCCAATCGCCTTGAAGTAGAATTGCGGCATTCGCCGAAACAGATCCTCATCCCACAACATACGGCTGGCCATGTCCAGCAAGAACGGAGGATGATCGGGTCCCGATGGCATGCCGAAGGCGAGCGGTGGACTTCCTTGAATCGATCCATGAATGGTTCCGCTGCGGTCGTACTCGGGCGCCGCACTCCGACCTGAAAAGGCGATTCCAATCATGTTCTCGCTCAGCGCCATACGAACATACTTGCCAGTGCTACCCAGGTGGGCGTGATAGGTCGCGGTCGTCGCGGCTACGCCCATTTGCTTGGCTTTGGCCATCGCCGTCCGCATGGCCCTTGTGGCAACGATCATTCCCAGGCCACCGTCGCCACTGAACGCTGCGGTGGTGGGACCCTCTTTGATTGTCCGTACTCGTGGTCGGGGATTGGTCTTGCCCTCCTGATACGAGCGCACATATCGCTTGACTTGCTTGACGCCGTGACTGACGACGCCCCGCAATTCCGTGTCAATGAGCAGCTCAGCGATCAGTTCGGCGTGTTCATCGGGAACAGGCACCTTCTTGAAAATCGAGGCCACCAGTTTGTGTAGGGCAGGTATGGGAACCTTGATTCCATCTGCCGGCGGTACGTTCCTGGAATCAGTCCGGGATATTCTCTGGTCCTCTCGGACGACTGCACTGTTTTCTTGTTCCACCATGATCTCCTACCTGCTGAGATTCCGTTTCGGCTATCTCGGCATGAACAGATATAGGGTCTAGCCTCCGAACGAGATCCGCTTTCGCTGCATCGGCTTGGGCCGAGCCCGGAGGTCGTGCGCAGCGCGACCCGGCACGCCACAGGCGTACGCCACGAGCTTACGTGAGGGTCTCAAGTGCCTGTAAAACACCCTTGATGTACCCATAGCCCCAAGCGAAGCCCTGCCGGTATTCCGGGTCGTCGGGATGGCGGGGCATGTGGTCGGGCATCAGCATGTAGGGATAGTCAACCTCGTAAAGCAGCTTCGCGAGCTCGACCATGTTCACGTCGCCCTCGTCCTGCCAGACCTCCGTAAAGTCGTCGCGTTTGCCGCGAATGTTGCGGAAGTGGATGTTGAAGATTTTTTTGCGCTCACCGAAGTAGCGGACGACGTCGGGCAGCTCGCGGGCTGGGTCTTGGAGCATTTCGGCGGTCGTGCCGAGACAGAGGTTGAGGCCGTGGTACGGGCTCTCTTGGATGGAGACGAGCTTCTTGAGTCCCTCGACGCGGCCGAGGACGCGGTCCACACCTTTGTAGCCGCTCTCAGGGACGCCCGGGTCGTGCGGGTGACACATGGCGCGGATCTTGTACTCGTTGCAGACCGGAATTACGCGATCGAGGAAGTAGGTGATGCGTTCCCAGAATTCGTCGGCCTTCAGCTCACCTACCTCCGCCTCCGGCGGGTCGTTCTTGACTTCCTCGAACTTCCAGGTGCTGTACATCGACCCGCCCCGTCCCGGAGTGAGCCCCGAGCGTACGGCGAACAGTACACGCAGGTTGTATTTGAAGGCCGGAATGCCGCTCTTCGCGCAGGCCTGGATGAGGTTGTGGAAGTACTCGATTTCGCGCTGCCGGTCGGGGTCCTTGCCCAGCATAATGGCATTCGCTGGCGGCGAGCCCAGAAGCGCCGGTTGGACGACATCGAGATGCAGGCCGGCCTTCTCGACCTGCTCGCGAGCACGCGAGAAGTCGTCGGCCATCGTGTCGTCTTTGACGTCGAGCGGCCAGCAGGCGATGTGGTCCACGCCGTGGCGCTTGATGTACTGCAGGTTCTTGGGCGTCGGCCGCCAAGCCTGTGTACCGACGTGCATGCGGATCGGTTTCTTTTCCTTCGGGGCCTCGGATTCGGAAGAGCCGGGGGCGGCACAGTTCTGGAGAGCGGCACCTGCGGCCGCGGCACTGACAGAGAGGAAGTTTCGTCGTTTCATGACAGGGTTAATCCAACCATCGCTCTGGGTCCGATGTCAAGGGTGGGCCTGGACGGCGATTCGCTAGCTCAAGCAAATGTAAGGGATGTGTAATCTTCGGCCGCCTGCGTAGCGAAGAGTGGTTTGGTTTCAGGCAGAAAAGTGACTCCGCGCGGCTGGCGTTGTCGCTTTGCTCGATCAGCCGGTGTGATCACGACACCTGGCAGAGCGTTCGTCTGTTTTCCTTCTTCCACCACGAACCGCCCATTGATCAGCACGTACTCCACACCCTCGGGATACTGATGTGGCTCCAATGCCGTCGCTTTGTCGCGGATTGTGTCCAGATCCATTACGACGATGTCCGCCCGGTGTCCTTCGCGAACCAGGCCTCGGTCCCGCAGGCCGAGGACCTGAGCCGGCAAGGAGATCATCGATCGGATCGCATCTTCGACGGAGACGATGCTCCTTTTCTAGTGCGTAGTGCCGGATCTTGCGGGGAAAGTTTCCACAGAATCGTGGGTTTCTCACCCTCCCGTCACGAGTGTAACGAGTCTCTTACCCAGATCGCCGTCGAGTGGAAGTCACCGAAACCGGTTTACCGACTTCAAAGGACGGCACCAGCACTCAAGCCTGGGAGAACTCCCGGACTCCCGTCTGCCGCTGGCTGTTGCGATACCGCCTCTCGTCCGGTAACCCAAAACCCGGGCGGCGTTAGCGTACTGTAAGGATGTCCCTTGTATAGGAATAGTACTCTGGGTGAGCCCACCTGCCAAGATCCGGGCTGCCCTGGCCGTGCCCTTCAGCTCAAGTAGTGCCCTGTACAACCGAGAAGAGATCGAATATGAGACTTCACACACGTCGCCGTTTCCTACACCAAACGACGGTCGGTTCACTGTTGTGCAGTATCTTCAGCCAGCAACAGGATCAGCTACGCGCCCAAAACAGGTCCTCCAACCCCTATGACCTAGTAGTAAAAGGCGGGCGCGTTGTAGATCCTTCCCAGGGAATCGCAGAGCGACGGGACGTTGCCCTCTCGGGAACGAAGGTGGTGAAGCTTGCCCCCGATATCCCCGAGTCCGAGGCCCAACATGTCCTCAAAGCTCACGGCAAGATCGTTACTCCGGGACTGATCGACATCCACGTCCACGTCTATGACGGTGTCGCGGCTCTCGGCATCCCGGCGGATCCAAACCACATTGCGAAAGGTGTAACCACCGTTGTGGATGCCGGTTCGTCGGGTGCCGTTACCTTTCCCGGGCTCAAGAAGTATGTCATTGATGTGGTCGACACGCGGGTCTTTGCGCTGTTGCACATTGCCGTAGCGGGACAATCCCCGCAGGCAAACGGCATCGGGGAGCTGATCGACATTCGGCACGCTGACCCAGCTCGCGCGATCAAAACGATAGAACAGAACCGAGATGTGATCCTGGGAGTCAAGGTTCGGCTGTCGCGACCACTTACCGGCGATCATGACCTGGAGGCGCTGGCGCTGGCCCGGGAGGCGGCCGATGCGGTCAAGCTACCTCTCATGGTGCACATAGGAAACAGCTACTCACCGTTACCCAAGATTCTCGCCATGCTCAAGAAAGGCGATGTCATCACCCACAGCTTTCACGGTAACAGGAATGGGATCCTCGATGACCGCGGGCGGATCCTGCCTGAAGTTCACAAAGCAGTCAGCAGCGGAGTGAACCTCGACGTTGGGCACGGCGCCGGCAGCTTTTCGTTTGACACGGCGGAGAAGGCCAAGGCACAAGATCTGATACCGGGAACCATTTCGAGCGATTTGCACCAGTTCAACGTCAACGGTCCGGTGTTCGATCTGGCCACGACTTTGTCGAAGTTCATGCACTTGGGCCTGAGCTTGGAGCAAGTGATCGAACGTTGCACCACCAACCCCGCTCGCCTGTTTGGGAATCTGAACGGCCTGGGGACTCTCAAGGAGGGCGCGGAAGCCGATGTCGCTGTTTTCTCGCTGGATGAAGGGGACTTCGAGTTTACGGACACCAAGGGGGCGACGCGCATCGGCCATCGCAAGCTTTCACCAGTCGCCACGGTCAAAGCCGGAAAGATCTACGGCATGGCGTCCATCCCAGTGGTTAGGCCCTAACGTCTCTCTCCGCACAAGCTCTCGTTATTCTCCTGACAAACCCGAGTCCATCTATTGATGGTAGACGACGCAGAAAGCTTTCAACTCTGCCGGGATCGTGATCGCGACGGGTTGGTCCTTCAGCCACAGGATGGTATCACCCGCCTTGGCCGTCTCCCTCTGCCCTTCCCGTTCGACGATGGCAGAACCCTCCAGAATGCAGATCATTTCGTCCGCATCGGGTGTTTCCAGCAGTTGGCCTGGACTTTGCACGTGCCAGTAGGCAGCGGCAAAATGTCCATCGGCTGAGCGAAAACAGCGGCTGAGGTTCGCCTGCAAATTTGGATCCTGATAGGGCGGATGTTTCTTGAATCTCAGTGTTTTGTACTGAATGATTGGCGAATCCGGCATGTTAGGTGGTTCCCCTGCGAGCATGTTGCCGTCCAAGTGAACAGGGACGACAATCGGTACGTGTACAGAACAAAACGTCTCGCTGCCGTTCGACGAGCGCGATCGTGACTTCTATGATATCTTGCCCCTTCATCAAACATGCAGCCGCTTTGCCGAATCGGAAGTCCCGGATGAGCCCTTGACTGCGTAATGGGGATTCGATGGCATCAAAGGCGGCGGAACAGCTGGACGAGCAGTCGAGTTCATGTTCCACAAGTGAACCGTCCGGGAGTTGTATCTTGGCAATGGGCAGGGCGCCATCATTCCAGAAAAACTTCCTCACTCCGGCATAGGCCTCGCCACAATGAATGGTCGTATTTGCCTGATGCGAGACGCCGATGAGCAAGACAAAGCCACCTGCTTTTGCGATCCGATCGAACGGCGATCCGATTCCCACCGCTTCGTGCTGCAAGTGGTCTGACAGAAACTCGGCCGCACGTGTACCGAGAGCTGCCAGGGAATGCGAGGGATGAATGCTTCGCAAACCCTCAGGCCGCGACCTGAGACGCTCGCCAAGGATCCCCGTTTTACCTGGTGTCGTTGCCGCATTGAAATAAGGCTGCGGGCAGGGGCGCGTCCCGTGGAATGTCGGGGCTGCCACGGTGCCGGCGGCTCCCACTGCTTCCAGCAGCGAGTCGAGCACGGTGTCCCCGCCTCCGTCGACCGGACCCATGCTTCGCAGACTGCTATGAACCAACACACGGCAACCGGCCCGCAGGCCGGCTTGTTGTAACTGGGCGACGAGTTCCACTCGGGTGATCACGATGTTCGTACCGCTTTGAGTTGACCGGGATCGCGGACATCCGCGCGCAAGCTACCCGCAATTGGGATTCCGGTCGAGTCGGGAATGAAACAACCTCAATGGACGTAGAACGCTTCGCTGAGTAACAATTAGCCGTCTGACGAAAACAAGTTACCACGGATGCCTTGGTCTCCACTCCCAGAGAACCTGCCCATATGCGAACGATCCAGACAACAGGCAATCCATTTGACCGTGGCAAGCAGCATGGCGCGCAATGCCGTGATCTGGCGCGACCCTGGTTGCAAGACGTCTTGGACAAATTCCCGGACAACGGCGGCAATCTGACCGCGGCGCGCGAGCAGGTCAACACGTGGCTCGAACGAATCGAGGCGGTTCGTTCTGACTTGATCGATGAGTGCCGCGGTATTGCCGACAGATTGGGGATGGCCGACGAGGAGTACTTCGCTGCGATCTTTCTCGAGCACTCGAGTTGGCTGCCGATGGCGTGCACCATCTGCGGCGTTGTTGACAACCAGGGTCATCCCGTCATCAGCAAAACCGATGACATCCACGCTCACGAACGGGGAATGAATGTGCTCGAAGTCACGCAGCCGGACCGCGGTTATCGACACGTTCACATTCACTTTGCCGGCACCATCTGGACCACGTCGGGTATGAATGAAAAAGGTCTGGGCATCGCCATGACCGGCATTCCTGGCGCCACGACCGACGAAGACGGCCTGCCGAGCCTGTTCGTTCTGCGTACCATTCTTCCTGAGTGCGCCACCGTCGCCGAGGTGGTCAGACACGTCGAACAAGTTCCGATGAATGCCCACGGTTTTAGCCTGGCGATCGCCGATCGCACGGGACAGACCGAACTGATCGAGGCGACTCCTGAAGGAGTCGTCACCGCCGCGCCGGACCAGCGTGGTTTCCGAACGCATACAAATCACATTCTGGATGCAAGATTCGCGAAACGGAATCCGCCCCAGGCGGAGCCAGTATTGACAAACGGCCGGCGCCGGCTGAAAACAGCCACGCGGTTGCTGCCGGGATTGTCGCCGGATGAGGACGGTCTGGGTGAGCTTCTTCAGAATCGTGATCCGGAAGGACCGATCTCTCAAGAAGGTGAAGACGGCTTGTTCACCGACTACGCCGTCATTCTCCAACCATGTGAGATGCGGATGACACTCTGGAGCGGCCCACCATCAAGTGTGGAGCCTCAACGGGTTGACATTGGCGAACTGCTGGGGCAAATTGAAACGACCTAGGGGTGTGCCTTTCAACCGACGTTTGAGTCGATCCGCGGTTGGAAGTCACTGAAGAGGACGCAGGCAATTATGGCCGAATCGTCGTTGGCAGCCGGCTTCGCCGTGGTCGATATCACGCCACCACGGGAAGAGGCGAAGTCGTTTACGATTTTCGATCCGATCACGCTCAAGGCGCTGGTGCTTCAGCAGGGTTCGCGGAGTGTCGCGTTTCTGGCAGCCGATTTGTTCGTGGTCGATGCCGCCTTTCAAGACGGGCTGCGGAAAAGACTAGTCGATTGCCCTGGTCTGGACGCTGATTGGATTCTCACGGGTGCGGTGCACCACGGGACCGGACCCACGTTTTTCAGCAGCTATGTGAACCAGCCCACCGAAGCTCTGAAGCAATTCGGCCGGGAAGAATTCTACATGGACCGTGCCGCCGAATGCATTCGGCAGGCGGTGGAGCGGTGCGAACCGGCGCGTGTGGCGGGCGGGGCCGGTGAGATTCATGGCATGTCGTACAACCGGCGTGCACATGACGACGATGGCAATCTGCACATGGTTTCTCTGACTCAGTACCCGACTCCACCACGGCACCTCAAGTATGGGAACGTCAATCCCCATGTGGGAGTGTTGCGGGTCGAATCGCTTGACGAATCGCACCAGGTTGCCCTCTTCAATTTCGGTTGTCACGCGCTGGCGTTGTGGGACGATCGGGGAAACATTTCGGGAGACTGGCCGGGACAGGCGGTCGACCTGCTAAAGAAGAGTGGGATTGACGGTCTTTTTTTTCAGGGGGCATTGGGAAACGTGCATCCCATCCGGCAGAGTCGGCAGCCTGCCAGAAGGATCGGACATGGCGTGGCCGGCACGGTATTGAGCGTGTTTCACCGATTGTGCCCGCGGGACGATGTGCCGCTGGAGCGGTTTGAAAAAACAATCGAACTACCGGTCGCCTCACAACCAGACGTCGCCGCTGCCAAGGCGGCTTGGGAGCAGGCTTCCGGCAAAGGCGAGGGGCTCCAGCGCTACCATTACTGGATGGCCGAGCGTTATCACGACGTGACGACCACCCCGTACCGCTTGCGGGGCGTGCGGTTGGGCGAAACGTTGTTGCTGCATATGCCCGGCGAGCTGTTCGCGGAGACGGGACTGGCCATTCGCCAGGCAGGGGGAACGGGCAAGAACATACTGATCTTGTGTAATGCGTGTCCTGAATATGGATACGTGCCGACCGCGGCGGCCCATGCCGAGGGTGGTGACGAACCGCTGTTCGCTCCGCTAGACACCGGCGCGGAGGCAGCCATTCGCGGCGCGGCGATCGAGTTGGCCAGGGAGGCTTTTTCGGGCGAAACAGTCCGTATGGGTTGAACATTGAGCCCATGACGAAGTGACGGAAGCAGTTGTTATTCTCGCTTTCGACAGAAAGATTGAGGACGCAAAAATGAGGACACGATATGTTCGGCTTCTATATTTTTCTGTCAGGACATTGCCGGTTGAAGGATTGATTCGCTAGGCGAAGAGAGGTCGAACGATGAAACAAGGACTGCTGGAACGGCTGAATAATGGCGGTGTCGTGCTGGGGGACGGTGGTTATCTGATGGGGCTGCGTTTGCGGGGCTTTGTCAAGGAAGGGCACATGACGCCGCTGGTCGTAGCCGAACATCCGGACGCCGTTCGGCAATTCACCCAAGAGTTTCGTGATGCGGGGTCCGAGGTCCTGCAAACACTGACGTTCTTTGGAACGCGCAATATGATGGAACTCGAAGGGCTGGGCGACCGGACCGAAGAAATCAACCGTACGGCCGTGCAAATTGCCAAGGAAGTTGCCGGTGAAGATGTATTGGTTGCCGGTAACTTATGCAGTCCGACCATCATGACCAAAGACTTCACGCCCGGCGATGAGAATTCGCGAAAATATGTCGCTGGGTTGCTGGAGGAACAACTAGGATGGATCGTGGACGAGGGTGTTGACTTCTTGATTTTGGAGACGTTCAGCTGGCTGGAAGAAGCGCTCCTGGCACTCGATTTGGCGAAACAGACGAAACTGCCGACCATGGTCACGATGGCGTATGAAGGTCACCGCCTCAAGGAGACGTTTGAGGGAACGGCTCCCGGCGAGTGTGCGGAGCGGCTTTCCCAGCAGGGCGCGGACGTGGTCGGCGTGAATTGCCTCGCCGGCCCCGCGAACATGCTCCCGCTGGCCGCGGAGATGCAAGAACAGACAAGTCATCCGGTCGCAATCCAGCCTTCCGCGTTTCACACTTGGTGGGAAGGAGTCGACGAACCGATCGCGCCCGAGCGGTTTGGCCGGTTCGCCGCTGAGGCTCGGGAGCGCAAGATGGGCTATATTGGCGCGTGTTGCGGCGCCGGGCCGGAGCACATTCAGGCGATGGCACAGGCGTTGGGAAAAGCGGCACGATAGCCAATTGCATACGTCCCTGAACTGGTTGCTTACGTTTGGTCAGAGCCACCTCTTCACGATGACCAACAGCATCGTGATGCTGGCCACGCCCATGAAGGTAGCCACGCTGGGCGGCACACCGCTCGATATTGGCGCGGCCGGGCTGGCCTTCGGTGTCACGAACACCTTCACGCCGCTTCTGGCCGGCTGGGTGTCGGACCGCATCGGACGCAAGCCGACCATGCTCATCGGTTATTCCATGTCGGCCTCGGCATGTCTGTTGCTGATGACGACAGATCGTTTGTCGATGATTCCGCTGTTTGTGATCTTGCACACGGCGGGCTCACAGGGAATTTGGCCGGTCGTCGAAGCTTGGTTGGCTGACCGCTCCACGGACTCCATATCCCGCCAGATGACGATCTACAATCTCGGCTGGTCGTCCGGCGGCGGGATCGGGTCCATGTACGCAGGTTTTTTCGTCACTCTAGGTGCGGGCTTTCAGACGGTATACCTCACGGCGGCGGGGATCATCGGATTTCTGGCGCTGGTTCGCATCGCCATTCCGGATCGTGCCGCCGCCACCGCGGTAATGGAACTGCACGAAGAAGAACACGCGCGCGGGGAACTCACCGCGGCGGAAAAGATCCAGGCCCGCGGCCGACTCTACTGTGTCTGGCTGGCCGGCTTCGGCGCCTGGTATTTTCATTCGGTGATCAGTTGGATCTTTACCTACGACGCACAGAGAAAGGGGATTGGCCCTCAGTTAGTCGGAAACCTGCATGCGACGATGACGTGGATGGAATTCGCAACGTTCATCGCGATTATCTTTTACAGCCGCTGGTACCTATCGACGAACCTGCGAATCCAGTCACAACTCGTGGCGATTGGTGGGGCAATCGTGTTTGGCACGGGAATGTTTTTTCATGGACAATTCAACACACTGCCACTGTTGGCTCTGGGGTTGGCGGCCTATGGCGTCGGCCTGGCGGCGATTTATTCCGCCAGCCTGATCGTTAGTGTGACATCACTGCATGACCGCGGCGCCCGCGCCGGCATTCACGAAATGCTCGTCGGACTGGGATCGGTTTCTGCCCCCTGGATTTCCGGCCACTTGCTGCAGTACTTCGGTGGGTCGACAGACGCCTCGATAGGTCAGTTGGCCGTGTATGGGACCGCGGCCGGTGTCATGCTGCTGGCCCTGGGGGGCCAAGCGATTGTCGGGTGGCGAGTCCGTGGACAACTCGCCACGCTCAAAGCGTTTGCCGGTCTCAACGTCTGAGACGAGATGCCGCTAGCCTGCATTTCTCACCACGCGGCGAGGCGAAGTGCGTGAGAGGGCCGCCATCACTTCGTTGCGCTTGCTTGCCGTGCTCAACGTACCTTTCTTGGTAGCGCTTACGCGCTAGCCGGTGCGTCGTACTTGGTACTCCGCGCGCTGAGCGGCTCGCGCCTCGTCCTGACGGTCCTCTCACGGACTTCGGACGTCAGCGACTATGTCAAGCGGGAAGTGGAATCCAGGGGCGATTATCGCGAACCATGGCGTTGAGGGCAACGAGGAGCTTACGAGCGACGGCAATCAGTGCGACTTGCTTCGGTTTCCCCGCCGCTAACAGAACGAGTCCTGAGCCATCCAGGGTCCGCGTCCGGGACAATCGGACGAGCGATTGGTCGGCGAGAAATCATTGCTCACCAGCTACGACAATGCCTGTCCGTTCGACAGCCTGGCGCTCGAGAGTGGTCCGAGGGCCCATCGTGAGCCATCGTCCCGCCAAACGACCGTTGGATCATGACTAACGGCGAAGTATTGATGCAACAGTCTGTAGGCAGAAGGCGACCCGGCGTCACCGCACTTCTATCACAGCCGAGCCAGCACTGACTGGGCCGCGTTGTGGCCCGGCGCCCCGGTGACCTCGCCGCCGGGGTGCGTACCGGAGCCGCATAGATAAAGCCCTGCGATGGGCGTCTGGTAATCTGCCCAGCCGGGTAGCGGGCGGTCAGACAGCATCTGCCCGGGCGAGATTCCTATATTGGAAAATGTAGGAAATGACACAATCTGGGGGTCGTGAGAGAGACAGAACGGCCCATTTCAGGAGTAGTTCCCTCGAACTGGACTTGTATGTCAAGGGCGGAGCAACATTAGGGACTGTCGCCCTCGCACCGCCGAAATCAGGTTTTGAGCAATGAACCCCGGCCACCTAGAAGCCCGGCCCATCTAGGTCGGTCCACAACAGAGCCCGGGAGCCGGACGAGGACGTTGAAGAAGGAGATTCCGTTCTATGCCAGCATCGCCAACACCTGCCCCCATTCGTATCTCAAAATCCAAGTTCATCGCCGGCACCCAGTGCGTGAAACGACTCTACTTGCAGGTTCACTCGCCTGAACTTGCGGACGAGGCGGACGACGGACAGGAGGCTCGGTGTGTACAGGGACGGGAAGTCGGACTGCTTGCTCAGAAAAGATATCCCAAGGGTGTGCGTGTTGGCTTTGAAGGCGGAATTGAAGCCGCCCTAGCAACCACAGCTACCCTGATGGACAATTCGTCTGTCCCCGCCATCTTCGAGGCGACCTTTCAGCACTCTGGCTTGTTCGTGCGCGTGGATATCCTCCAACGTCGTCCGCACGGCCGCTGGCGATTGATAGAAGTGAAGTCGTCCGTCTCGGACAAGCCCCACTACCTGTACGACGTGGCCATCCAATACCACGTCCTGACTGCTTGCGGGCTCGATATCTCACCGGCCTGTCTCATGCATCTAAATCGGGACTACCGCTTTGACGGGCGGCAGCATGATCTAGAGGCGCTCTTCACGATCCGGAACCAGATGAAGCAGATCAAGGAACTGGAGGCCGATCTGCCCAGTCTTCTCAAGGCCCAACGAGAGGCTTTGGCTCAGGCGAACCCACCCGACATCGCGCCGGGTTCTCACTGCACAGACCCGTATCAGTGTGAGTTCTTCAGCCACTGCAACCCGGAACTGCCGGAGCACCACATCTCATTTCTCCGAGGGCTGGGCGTCAAGAAACGCCAGGCCCTTGTTGACCTGGGCGTTAGCCTCATTCCCGAGATCCCGGAAGATTTCTCGCTGACCGAACTTCAGGCTCGTATGCGCGCTTCCGTCACAACTGGGCAGACATGGGTCAGCCCAACGATCCAGAAGGAGCTATCACAGCTGAAGCATCCGCTCTACTTCATGGACTTCGAGTCACTCAGTCCGGCAGTCCCCCGGTATTCCGGGATGTGGCCCTACTCGCAGATCCCGTTTCAATGGTCCGTACACCGGCAGTTGGCACCTGAGGCCCAACTCGAACACTTCGAGTTTCTCGCAGAAGATGACCTTGACCCGCGCCCGAAGTTCATTGAGTCGCTCTGCGGCGTCATGGGAAAGCGTGGACAGATCGTCGTCTACAATGCCGGCTTTGAGTCAGAGCGTCTTAACGAACTGGCTGACTGGCTCCCGGAATACAAGGGGCGCATCGAGAACATTCGCGGGCGTCTGTGGGATCTATTGCCGTTCATAAGAAAGCATGTATACCACCCAAAGTTTCGGGGGTCGTTCTCCCTTAAGTCTGTCTTGCCCGCACTCGTGCCCGACATGACTTACGACGGAATGGAAGTCGCCGACGGAATCGAGGCGGGTCTCGTATGGGAGCAGATGATCCGAGGCAAGTTCGCTCCAACTGAGTGCGAACAATGGAAAGCGGCTCTATTGGCTTACTGCCGGCAAGACACACTGGCAATGGTGAAGATTCTGGAACGCCTCCCGCCGGCTTGAGCACTGGAAACATGGTGGCTCTGATGCGGCGCTCGGTGGCCGCCCTCTGCAAGCAGCCGTACCCTGCAACACTGCCATTGCGGGATCCCAAACGGGTGCCGTTCTATTCCAGGGACGCTTTGAGACCGCCCTTCTTTTTCAGAAGCCGAATCCACTGAGTAAGTAGCCTATCAGCCTCTGCGAATTTTGCAGCGTCGATCGATTCGCTCAGCCAGAGTTCTCCCTCGTCCTCTCTTACGTTAGTGTCTCCAACAGCCCGAAGGTTCTCCAGCATTCTCCGGGAGTCTGTCCTTCGGCTAACATCCGGCCCCGCCTTCTTCCGTGAGAGTCGGACCTTGTCCAGCGCGATTTTCTTGTCGGGTGAAGTCAGGTGGAGCTTTAGAAGCCTCGAAGGATTTCTCATGTATACCTCCACCCTGCCAGGCTAGACTAACCTGACGGGATTGTACCGCCGAGCCGGCCTCTACGTCGTTGCGGTTGCCTCCCTGGAGGACGCGGCCACGAGGCGCTGCCGTGGACCGATCGATAGCCGCCGGTCGGGTGGTTTGATCTAAAGGACCGGCCTATACGCGCTTCGCGCGGAAACCGCCTGAAGGCGGTTCAAGAGTCTGGCGCCATCTGGATTGGCCCTTCGCATTAGCCCCCGGAAATCTTAAGTCCTTCAAACTGACCCACTGCCCGCGGATCGCTGCAATCCGGACGTTACGGTAGACTTGGAGCGATGGGACGGCAGCACGAAGTTGTTGAAGCGCGAGGGCATCTGGTCGACTCGCATGTGATGGAAAAGATGTTCGACACAATTGTGTCTCGCGACGGCAGTTTCGTGGTCGAGGAGTTCAAGATCGGCCGAACGAACGTCGATGAATCGTACATGCGGATGCGGGTGGAAGCCCCCACGCAAGAAGCGATGGACGGGCTGGTCGAGGCGCTCATCGACATGGGTTGCGGCACGACCGATCAGGCCGATGCGGTGTTGCGAACCGTCGAGCGCGAGCGTTGCGCGCCGTTGGATTTCTACTCGACGACGAATCTCCGCACGGAGGTTCGCCTGGGCGGCAAGTGGATGGAAGTCGCTAAGCAAAGGATGGATGCGGCGATTGTGGCATCACCCGACGGCCAGGTGCGTTGCACGCGATTGCGCGACCTGCGAGTGGGCGATCAAGTGGTCTGCGGGCATGACGGGATTCGGGTCGTACCGGAGTCGAAAGAGCGCGACCGAATGGCGTTTGCCTTCATGTCGCAGGGCATTTCGTCGGAACGTCAAGTGGAAACGGCGGTGAATCAGACGGCGGCGTTGATCCGAAAGAACAGAGAAGAAGGTAAGCGGGTTGTGGTCGTGGCGGGGCCGGTGGTTGTCCATACCGGCGCGCAGACGGCGGTCGCATCGCTGATCCGCGGGGGCTTTATCAGTGCGGTTCTGGCGGGCAATGCGCTGGGCGTGCATGACGCTGAGGCCGCGCTGTTGGGGACATCACTGGGTGTTCGGCTTGAAGACGGTCGCCAGGCCGAGTATGGCCACCGGCACCATATGCGCGCCATCAACGCGATTTACCATGCGGGCGGCATCCGCCAGGCTGTTGAGAACGGCAGCATCCAGAGCGGTATCTTGTACGAATGCATTCAGAACGACGTGCCGCTTGTACTGGCTGGAAGCCTGCGCGACGACGGTCCGCTGCCTGAGACGATTACTGATATGAACGAGGCGCAGGACGCCTACGCCGCGCAACTCGCCGACGCGGGCCTGGTCATCTGCCTGGGGTCGATGCTGCATTCGATCGCCACGGGAAACATGCTGCCGTCGTGGGTGAAACTGATTTGCGTCGACATCAATCCGGCGGTTGTGACGAAGGTGTCGGATCGCGGAACCGGCCAGGCAATCGGCGTTGTGACCGACGTAGGCCTTTATCTACACCTGCTTGACCGCGCTTTGAGCCGATCCTGAATGCCGAGTGCTCCGGAAACGGCGCCGCCGCGGGGAGGAATGTCCCCACCAGAACAACCATCCTCAAAGAAGACACACGCCGGGATTGTGCGGTCGGCGGGGGTTGTGAGCGCGGCGGTGTTTCTGAGCCGCATTACCGGCCTGGTGCGCGAAGTGGTGTTCGCGCGGTTTTTCGGGGCGGGGATGGTGTACGACGCTTTCGTAGCGGCGTACCGGATCCCGAATCTACTGAGGGATCTGTTGGCCGAGGGCGCGCTCTCAGCTGCATTCGTCACGACGTTTTCGCAGCGGCTTTCACGTGACGGCCAGGAGGAAGCCTATCGGCTCTCGAACCGCCTGGCGAGCCTGCTGATTCCGGTGATTTCGCTGCTTTGCGCGATGGGGTTGTGGCTGACGCCCGCGATCGTCGATGCGATGTTTCCGGGGTTCGCGGAGGTCGAAGGGAAGCGCGACCTGACGATTCAGCTCACGCGGATCATGATTCCGTTTCTACTGTTCATGGCGCTGGCCGCGAAGGCGATGGGCGTGTTGAACACCAAGGGGCGGTTCGGGATCCCCGCGTTAGCGTCGGCGTTCGCAAACGTGACTTCGATTGCTTGCGGGTTGACGCTGGCGTTCGTCGTGGGGCCGCGGTTTGGCTTGGAGCCGATCGCGGGAATGGCGATCGGTATTCTGCTTGGCGGCATGGCGCAGTACGCGGTGCAGTGGCCGAGTTTGCGGGGAATCGGACTGCGGTTCCGGCCAGATTTTCATTTCAACGACCCGGGGATCAAGCAGGTGCTGCGGTTGATGGGCCCAGCGGTGCTTGGGGCGGCTGCGGTACAGGTGAACGTGGTTGTGAACAGCATTTTTGCCTCGCAGATTACGGACGCGGCGGGTGTAGTGGTGGATGGTCCGGTGTCGTGGCTGGGGTATGCGTTTCGGTTCATGCAGCTTCCGCTGGGGTTGTTCGGTGTGGCGGTGGCGTCGGCGACGCTGCCTTCGATCTCTCGAAGCGCGGGGGCGGGGCAGATTGACGAGTTTCGGGACACTCTCGCGGATTCGCTGGGTTTAGTGTTTCTGATGACGATTCCGTCGGCGGTGGGGTTGGCGGTGTTGAGCCGTCCGGTGGTGGGCGCGGTTTACCAGCACGGCGCGTTTACGGCGGTTGACACCGAGCAGACGGCGTTGGCGCTTTCGCTCTACTGCGTCGGGTTGGCGGGGTACGCCGCGATCAAAGTGCTGACGCCGGCGTTTTATGCGCTTGACGAGGTTCGGATCCCGGCGCTCACGAGTTTGTCGTCGATCTTCATCAATTACGTTCTGAACTGGACGTTTGTGCGCGTGTTGGGCTGGGGACATGGCGGACTAGCGTTCTCGACGTCGGCGGTCGCGCTGTTCAACTTCTGCGTGCTGTTCTGGTTTATGCGGAATCGGATCGGGGGGATCAACGGCCGCCGGCTGATGTCGAGCATCACCCGAATTGGGCTGTCCACGGGTTTAATGGGCGCAGCTTGCTGGGGGTCGTCGTACTTGGTGGAGGGGGCTTTCGGGACGTCATTCGGTGGCAGGTTCGTTAACTTGGCGCTTTCGATTCCGCTTGGAGTAGGGGTGCTGTTCGGGGCATGCCGGGTACTGCGGGTTTCGGAGCTGGAGGCGGCCAGCCAGGCAGTTCGAGCACGATTGGGGCGTGGTTAGCCAACCGTAACGGCCATCTTCCGCTGGGGCGTTATGATAGAAGGCGTTTCGTTGTTCGCCTACCATGCATCCTGACCTACCTCGCATCCGGGAACTGCAAGAACTCGACAACCGGATTGCCGAACTCGACGACGAAATCAGCCGTCTTCCGAAGTACGTCGCCCAGATCGAAAGCCAGCTCGAATCGCACAAGAAAGCGCTTCAGGCCGACAAGGACGTGCTGGACGAGAATCGCAAGTCGCACCGGCAACTTGAGACTCAGATCTCCCACTTTCAGCAAAAGATGTCACACCTGCGGGTGCAAACGGGCGAGGTGAAGACGAATACGCAGTTTCGCGCCTTCCAGCACGAGATTGAGTTCCTCGAAGGCGAGGTTCGTAAGATCGAAGACCGCATCCTCGACAAGATGGTCGAGGCGGAATCACTCGAAAAGAACGTAAAGAAGGCCGAGGCGGCCCTTGGGGAAGAGAGTAAGAAAGTCGCCACGGAGGTAGGGAAGGTCACGGCGCAAGTGGCCGCTGACAAGAGTGAGGCGGATGCGAAGCGAAGTCACCGGAAGGAGCTTACGGAGGTGATTTCGCCGAAGGTTCTTCGCAAGTACGACCATACACGCAAGACGCGCGGCGGCATCGCGGTTGCTCCGGCCGACGCGGAATACTGCATGGCCTGCCACGTGGCGCTGCGGCCTCAGTTCAGCCACATTCTTCGCAAGAGCGAAGAGATCGTGATTTGTGAATCGTGCAGCCGCATTCTCTACTACCAGCCGGCTGATAGCGTGGACGCCGAGGACCCTTACGGCGAATCCGCGGCTGTCAGCTCTTAACCGCAACCGGGCGGTTCTCACATGCCGGAACAAGCACTGACAGATCTGAGTGAAGAAGAACGCTTCTTCTTTGACACCGTTCGCCGCTTTGCGCTGGAGCGAGTTGGTCCGCATGTCCGCGAGATGGACGAGGAAGGCCAGTTCCGCCCCGGACTGATCCAGGAATTCTTTGCACTGGGCTTGATGGGCATCGAGGTCTCTGAGGAGTTTGGGGGCCAAGAGGGCTCATTCTTCATGGCGGTGCTTGCGGTGGAGGCGCTCTCGACGGTCGATCCGTCGGCTGCATTGGTCGTAGACGTTCACAACACACTTGTCACGAACGCGCTGAGCCATTGGGCGTCGGATGAACAGAAGCGCCGCTACCTGACGAAACTGACCAGCGACACGGTGGGGGCCTATGCGCTTTCCGAGGCGGGCGCGGGCAGTGATGCGTTCGCGATGTCGACCGTGGCCCACGATCGGGGCGACCACTACGAGATCACGGGCCGGAAGCTTTGGATCAGCAACGCGAAGGAAGCCGGTTTGTTTGTGTTGTTCGCGAACCTGAAGCCGGAGGCAGGTTATCGGGGGATCACGGCGTTTCTTGTGGAGTCGGACTTTCCTGGATTCTCGGTCGGCAAGAAAGAGGACAAGCTCGGAATCCGCGCATCATCGACCTGCGAGCTTGTGTTGGATGGCTGTCGTGTCCCGAAAGAGAACCTGCTGGGCGAAGAAGGCAAGGGGTATAAGATCGCGATCAAGACGCTGAACGAGGGCCGGATCGGAATCGGAGCGCAGGCATTGGGGATCGCGGAAGCGGCGCTTGACCACGCACTGCGGTATGCCAAGGAACGTAAGCAGTTCAGACAGGCGATCTCAGAGTTCCAGGGGCTTCAGTTTCAGTTGGCGCAGATGGCGGCTGATGTTGAAGCGGCCCGACTACTGGTCTACAACGCGGCGCGTCTCAAAGGCGCGGGCAAGCCGTTCCTCACCGAGGCGGCGATCGCGAAGCTGACGGCATCGGAGACGGCTGTGCGCGTGACCGCGAAGGCGGTGGACGTTTTCGGCGGGGTCGGATTTACGAAGGAGTATCCTGTCGAGAAGCTCTACCGCGACGCGAAGATCTGCACGATCTATGAAGGTACAAGCAACATGCAGTTGCAGACGATCGCCAAGCAACTGATCTCGGGCAAGAGCAAGGTCTTGCCGGCGTAGTCGAGATAGCTCGAACGCCCCGCCGCGTTCGTAGTCCCAACTAAGATAAGAAGACCGGGAAGGCATGAGAAGGCTGGCATTGTTGAACGCGCTTCGCGCGGAAACCGCGTGAAGGCGGTTGAAGAGTCTGGCATCATCTGGATTGGCCCTTCGCATTAGCCCCCGGAAGTCTTAAGTCGTTCAAACTGACCCACTGCCCGCTCAATGAGGGTCAACGCTATGAATTTCAGACTGGTTTCCGCCTTCGTTCTCTCCGTTCTCTTTCTTAGCAACGCCGCCACCGCCCAGAAGCGGACGGCTGATATTCCGTACGTGGAGAATGGCCACGAACGCCACGTCCTCGATATCTACACGCCGGAAGGATCGGCTGGCAAGGGCTTGCCCGTCATGTTCTGGATCCACGGAGGTGGATGGGAGGCCGGGGATAAAAGCGATGTCGCGCTGAAGCCGAAGGTGCTGACCGAGCGAGGATTTGTCTTTGTCTCGACGAACTATCGACTCCTGCCGGAAGTGGAGATGGACGCGCTTACGGGTGACGTCGTCGGGGCTCTCGGCTGGGTGCATCGGAACATCGCGAGGTATGGCGGCGATCCCACGCGGATCTTTGTGGGTGGACATTCAGCCGGTGCTCAGTTGGCGGCCTTGATCTGCGTTGATGATCGTTACTTGAAGAAGGAAGGAGTGCCGTTCGATGTCCTCAAGGGCTGCGTCCCGGTGGATGGCGATACCTACGACATTCCCAAGATCATCATGACGGCGGAGCACCGGCAAACGATCTACGGCGGCAAGATGTATACCTTTGGTCATCGCCAGAAATTTGGAAACACCCCGGAGAAGCACATTGATTTTTCGGCCGTGACGCATGTGGCGAAGGGCAAGGGGATATCTCCATTCCTCCTCCTCTATTTTTCGGGCAATCCGAACACACGAGCGCAGGCGCAGCGTCTTGAGAGCGTGCTGAAGGCGGCGGAGATTCCGGTCAATGCATATGGCAAGCGTGACAGCAACCACAGCCGCTTGAATAACGACTTGGGCAAACCCGGTGATCCGGCGACGCAGGAACTCTACAAGTTTCTGGATCCGTTGGTGGGACGAGGGTCAGCTGCGGCTCTTTGATGCCCTCAGTGCCGGACTCCATGTCTTGTCAAGCTGCGACTGTCCCACCATTGCCAAGGTCCAAGGCGAGTTGCTTCGCCTCCTGGTTCGAGAAAGTGATCTCAGCAATAAGCTCTCCGAGGATCGTGGCTGCGTGGTTTCTAGCTCGTTTGAACTTGCCGGTCAACGCGGGCAGACGCCTCAATGTTGCCTGGAACTCCGCAGTGCTGTGAAGGGTACTCTCCATTGCCGAGACGAGTCTGACCTGCCCCCACAAGTTGTACCACTTTCTAAGTTAGGATCTGGGCCGTTTTCGGCGGGCGCAGGGGCGGAGCCCCGTAGCTCGCTGAAAACGGCT
>Ga0315336_1002654_pt1 | contig 26504 bp, 25 predicted proteins | sample ASW5metaG_FD_204512 | JGI IMG/M metagenome (GOLD analysis project Ga0315336, IMG submission 204512) | Ammonia-oxidizing marine archaeal communities from Monterey Bay, California, United States - ASW #5 | ecosystem: Environmental > Aquatic > Marine > Intertidal zone | place: USA: California... | reverse complement strand
CGACCAGCGACAGGGTGGTCCCGAGGCCCTGCAGATAGGCCGGGGCGTATCTGGCGAAGAACTCGGCGTTCCAGGCGTAGACCAGATAGGCAACGATGCCGGCGCCGAACAGAACCCAGATGCCGACCAGCGCGTAGCCGAGGATGCGGGCTCGCTGCCAACCGCGGGCCTGGGGCGGCGGCTTGTCGACGACAATAGCCTGGCTGACGCTCATCGCGCTTCCCTCCGCCCTAGGTGGCGCAGGATGTAGCTCGTGGCGATCGACGACAGGACCGCCAGCGCCAGGAAGATCAGAGCCGCAACACTGTAGAAGAGGAAGGAATGCTTGGTGACGCGCGCGGCGACACCGGACTGGCGCAAAGTCTCGGCGAGATTGACCACGGAGACCAACGACGTGTCCTTGAGCAGGCTGAGCCAGCAATTCTCGAGGCCAGGAAATGCAATGCGTATCAGCTGGGGCAGGATCACCAGCCGCATCGTCTGCCATTTCGACAGACCAATGGCGTAGCCGCCTTCATACTGGCCTTTCGGAATGGCACGAAACGCGGAGAGGAAGACCTCGCTGGCGTAGGAGGAAAAGATCAGCGCCAGCACGATCATGCCGGCGACGAAGCTGTTGACGTCGATCGTCGCGTCCGGGTTGAACAACCTGACGAGGTATTGCAGGAGAAGCGGCATGCCGAAGAAGAACAGGAACAGCGTCACCAGTTCCGGCAGGCCGCGAAAGACCGTGGTGTAGATGTTTGCGGCCAGGCGCAGCGAAGGTTCTTCATGCTGCTTGGCGAAGGCGACGAAAAAGCCGATCACAAGGCCGATCGGCAGCGTGGCAAGCGCCAGCAGGATCGTGACCACGACGCCAGACGCAATATCGTCACTCCAGCCATCCGGTCCCCAACTGAGAAGTGTCCAAATGCTTTGGGCCGGCATTGACGGGTCGTGTCTCCGTGGCGATCCCGGAAGAAGAAAAGGGCGGCGAGGAGTGCCTCACCGCCCTTGGCGCAACGATCAGGATTCGGCGCCGTATACGTCGAACTTGAAGTACTTGTCGTTGATTTCCTTGTACTTTCCGTTCTTGCGGATTGCATCGATGGCGGCATTCAACTTATTGACCAGATCGGTCTCGCCCTTGCGCACGGCAATTCCGGCGCCCGGCCCGAAAATCTCGACCGGCTGCGGCGAAGGCTGGCCCAGGATCTTGCAGCAGGCGCCGTCCGGGGTATCCAGCCACTGCTGCAACACGACGATGTCGTCCTCGATCGCGTCGAGACGGCCATTGGCCAGGTCGGCCTGTTCCTCGGGGCTGCTCGGGTAGCCTTTTATGGTGCTGTCCGTGTAGGTCTTGGAGGCATAATTATAGTGCGTCGTCGTGGTGGCGACACCGATGTTCTTGCCGGCGAGGTCTTCCTTGGTCACGCCCTTGAGCGGCGAATCCTTCGGCACGGCGATCGCCGAGGGGGTGTTGTAGTATTTGTGGGTGAAGTCGACCTTCTGCTGGCGCTCTGGCGTGATCGACATCGAGGCGACGATGGCGTCGAACTTGCCGGCCTGGAGCGCCGGAATGATGCCGTCCCAGTCCTGCGCCACGAAGGTGCACTTCACTTTCATCTCGTCGCAGAGAGCCTTGGCGATATCGATGTCGAAGCCGACCAGTTGGCCGTCCGAGGTCAGGTTGTTGAAGGGCGGGTATGCGCCTTCGGTGCCGATCCTCAAGGTCTTTTCCTGAGCCTGGGCGACGCCAAGTGTCAGCAGCGCGGCCGAAGCGGCAAGCGCGATACGCAGTGCAATACGCATGATAATCCTCTCATATTGTCATGGCCGCTGTCCCGTGCGGCTCTTGTGGGCGGAGCTTCCTTACCGCCCGCTGAAGCGGATACTCCCACTCTTTCCAAGAAAAAAGCAACTGCAAATCAACGGCAAACGACAAGGGGGATGTGCCGCTGCGTTACTTGGCTCGAGGCACGAGACCTGTGCTGCGCTCGACGAAGTCGGCAATCGATTTGGCGTCGTCGAGGTGGAAGACAGGCAACTCTTCGCCTTCGACTGTAAAGTCGGCGGCGACCGCGACAATGTTGGGATCGGTGGTCGAAAGTGGCGTCCGGTCCTTCGCCTCGAGCCGCCGTGCCTCGATCTTCCTGTGCGCCTCGCGCTTGTAGCCCTCGACCAGCACGATGTCCGAGGGAGACAGGCGCGCCAATATGTCGTCGAGCGCCGGCTCGTTCTCGTCGCGCAATTCATGCATCAGCGCCCAGCGTCGGCCGGAGACGATAGCAACCTCGATGGCGCCCGCCTGACGGTGGCGAAAGCTGTCGGCGCCCGGCTTGTCGATGTCGAAGTCGTGGTGGGCGTGCTTCACCGTCGAAACCGTCCAGCCGCGCGCCACCAGTTCGGTGACCAGCTTTTCCGTCAGGGTCGTCTTGCCGGAGTTCTTCCAGCCGGTGATGCCGAACACGCGTCTCATGGCCCGAGGCTTTGCAACACACGCTCGGCCGCCGCAAGGTCGTCCGGCGTGTTGATGTTGAAGAATGGATCGATTCTCTGCCCGCCGGTCTCGATCATGGGAAATTCGACATGGACATAACCTTGCCGCTCCATGAAGGCGGAAACCCGTCGGTTATCCTCCTCGACCAGGAAATGACGCAAGGCGTCGCTCAGCGCGAGCGGCCAGAGCGCGAAGGTTGGATGCCACCTGCCGTTCGAACTGGCAACGGCGATCGCGCCGGGCCGGTCGTGTGCCGCGGTCACCAGGCGCTCTACGAGATTGTCGGGAAAGAACGGCGTGTCGCCGGCAACGCTGGTCAGCCACCGGCAGCCTGTTTGCCTTGCCGTCCAGTCAAGGCCGGCGAGAATCCCGGCCAACGGTCCCGCATAACCAGGCACCGTATCTTCGAGCACCGGCAGGCCCGTTGCCGCAAATCGCGCTGGATCGCCGTTCGCGCTGAGTCCGAGGGTCGCGACTTGTGGCTTCAGTCGCCGGGAGACATGATCGATCAGGCTGATTTTGCCCAAGGAAAGCAGCGGCTTGTCGCCGCCGCCCATCCGGCGTGACTGGCCTCCCGCCAGGATGACTCCCGCAACATGTCGGTCCATCGCGCCTATATGCCGTCCGGCGCCATGCCGGGTCCAGCGCTTTCCGCCGCGGGCCCCCTGCGACCCAAGACGCGCTCACGGTAGAGCGCGTAGAGGCCCGAGCCGATGATGATGGCGGCGCCGACGATCATGGGCAGGTCGGGGACGTCGCCGAAAATGACCAGGCCGAGCAGGATCGACCAGAGCAGCGCGGTGTAGCGGAAGGGCGCGATGAAGGAGATGTCGCCCGAGCGCATGGCCATGATGATGAACTGATAGCCGATGAGCACCAGGACCGCCGCCAGCGCCAGCAGCCCGATCGCCCGGCCGCTCATCGGCGTCCAGCCGCCCATCGGTGACAAAAGCAGCGCGCCCAGGACCGTCATGGCGAGCGCCGTCGCCGTCGACACCAGCATGGTCGGTATCGCTTGCGGGATACGCCTGGTGGAGAGGTCGCGTACGGCGCAGCATACAACGCTCGCCAATGCCACCAGCGAATAGACGCTGAACCCTTCGAAACCCGGGCGCACGATGACAAGCACGCCGGCGAAACCGACGCCGATGGCAAGCCAGCGTCGCCAACCAACGTCTTCGCCGAACACCAAGGCCGCGCCCATGGTTACCGCCAGCGGCAGCGCCTGCATGACGGCCGAGACATTGCCGATCGGCAGATGCGCAAGTGCGATCAGGAACGACACCGTGGCACCGGCTTCGCCGGCGACGCGCATGGCCACCATCGGCTGCAGCATGGCTGCCGGATTGGCAAGCGCGCCGCGCCGCCAGGCAAGCAGGCCGACGAAGAGAGACGCGAAGGCGCCGCGCACCAGCATGACTTGCGCCATGTTCATCGATTCGGACGAAAATTTGGTGATCGCATCGTTCAAGGTGAAGCCGACCATGGCCACGATCATGAACAGCGCGCCGCGCAGGTTTGGCGAGAGGGGCAAAGGCGTTTCCCGGATTCTATCTGGGATCGAACCTTTAGCAGGTCGCCGGAAACAGCAACGCCAAAAGGAATGGGCCACGAGTTTCCGCGTGCCCCATGAGATCGAGTTGCCGAGGCTGCGAAAACTTACTTCGGCGTCAGCACCTCGGTGCCGTTGCCGTTCTGGCCGGCAATGGTCCACAGCCCATGCAGGGAACCGTCCTTCTCGACCTTGTAGACGACGAGACCGATCTCCTTGCCCATGGCATAGCCGGCGGAAAACGCATTGTCGTTGCGCATGCAGATACCGTCCGAGGTCGAGCCGCCGGTCTCCCAGTGGATCGTGCAGGTCGTGTCGCTGGTCAGCGTGATGGTAGCCTCGCCGCTATATTTCGAACCGTCGAAATTGGTGCCGGCGACGGTGTAGGTGCCGCCGATCGACTGGGCGGCGGCCGGCATGGAAGCAATCCCAAGCATTGCAAGTGAAAGCATGAGCGTGCGCATAAGCGTTCCCCCTGGAGCGAAAATCGCGCCCGGAGGCTAGGCCGGAAAAAGCCGGCGGTAAATCGGACGGAAGGCGGCGCGGATGGCTTATTTCGAGTTTGATCCGGACGCCTCGTGGAGGCTGGGCGCGATGGCGCCAACCAGCGGGTCGTATTTTGCCTTGAGCGCTGCCGGATACTCGATGAAGACGCTGTGGATCACGTCCTCTTTGCCGAACACACTGCGCCGATAAAAGATCTTGTCACCCTTCGTGCCCGACAGCACCGCCCAGTTCTCACCTGACTTGCTATAGGTGACCTTTTCGCCGGGCTCGGGGTTCGACTTTTCGTTATCGATGAGGCTCTTGGGCGTGTCGTCCAGGGCGTTGTAGCTGCCATAACAGGCAACGCTGGCTCCGTCGACGCTGTGCCACTCCAGGCCGTCGCCATTTTCCGGCTCGGGCATGCGCTCGGTGAAGATCTGGTCCGGGAAAGTGCACACCGTGCCGAAGCGCGCATTGACATAGGTGAACGGCTTGGCCGTTGCCGGCGCAATCACGGCCAACAGCGCAAACAAAGAAATCATCACGTAGGACACTTGAAAGAGGCGTTGCATGATACCCCACGGCCGCTGACCGAAGGCGATCATGCACCAATCGACGGAAAAAATCAGCCGCCGGTGACGCTCATATGCCGCGACACCGAAGGGCGGCTGGTGCGGCGGTCGATGATAAAATCGTGGCCCTTCGGCTTGCGGCCGATGGCCTCGTCGATTGCCGCGTCGAGCAACTCGTTGCCCTCGGAAGCGCGAAGCGGCGCCCTAAGATCGGCGGCATCCTCCTGGCCTAGGCACATATAGAGCGTGCCGGTGCAGGTCAGCCGCACGCGGTTGCAGCTCTCGCAGAAATTATGCGTCATGGGTGTGATGAAGCCGAGCCGGCCGCCTGTTTCTGTGACATGGGCATAGCGGGCAGGGCCGCCGGTCTTGTAGGGGATGTCGGAGAGCGTGAACTGACGCTCCAACGAGGCGCGGAGCAGCGACAGCGGGAGGTATTGGTCGGTGCGGTCGGCCTCTATCTCGCCCATCGGCATCGTCTCGATGAGAGTGAGGTCCATGCCACGGCCGTGCGCCCAGCGCATCAATTCAGGAATCTCGGCATCGTTGAAGTCGCGCAGCGCAACCGCATTGAGCTTGACCTTCAGCCCGGCCTTTTGCGCGGCATCGATGCCTTCCAAGACCTTGCCGAGATTGCCCCAGCGCGTGATCTGATGGAATTTCTCGGCATCGAGCGTGTCGAGCGAAACGTTGATGCGCCTGACGCCGCAATCGGCGAGTTCGGCGGCGAAGCGCGCAAGCTGCGAGCCGTTGGTGGTCAGCGTCAGCTCTTCCAGCGTGCCGCTCGCCAGATGCCGCGACAGCTGGCGCACAAGATGCATGATGTTCTTGCGCACAAGCGGCTCGCCGCCGGTCAGCCTGAGTTTCTTCACGCCCTTCTCGATGAAAACAGTGCAGAGCCGATCAAGCTCCTCGAGCGACAGCAGATCCTTCTTCGGCAGGAAGGTCATGTCCTCTGCCATGCAATAGGTGCAGCGGAAATCGCAGCGGTCGGTGACCGATACGCGCAGATAGCTGATGGCGCGACCGAAAGGGTCGATCATGTCCATTTGCAGGCGTTTCCTGTGCCCTGTCCGGCTTCGTTATATTCAGCTATGTGATACGATCCAATGCCGCGTTCAAGATAGACGGTCTTGATCTTTGGTAACATTCCCCGACCGACATCGCGTGTCGGCTGTCTTTCAGCGGTCTTTTCGGATCGCGCGAAGTCGCGTAGGGAAGGGCGCAACCCGGACAGGAAAGTGATGACCGCGCCAAAGGAACTGAGGGTCTCCAAGGACCGCAAGCTCTTGACCGTGACGTTTCCGGGCCATCAGCCGTTCGAGTTGCCGGCCGAATTTCTGCGTGTGGCCTCGCCTTCGGCGGAGGTGCAGGGCCATTCGCCGGAGCAGCGCGTGACTGTTCCAGGCAAGCGCAATGTCGCTATCCTCAAGATCGACCCGGTCGGAAACTACGCGGTGCGCATTACCTTCGACGATTTCCATGACACCGGCATCTTCACCTGGAACTACCTGCACTCGCTCGGCCATGAAAAGGACGAGCGCTGGAATGCCTATCTCGCCGAGCTGACCCAGAAGGGACTGAGCCGGGATCGTTAGCCGGCGCGTGGCAATCCAGTTTCAGCGGCCGGCTGTCGTCACGGCGTCATGGACATGGAGTAGCGCCGGCAAAATGCCAGGAGGCGAAAAAGATGTCGCTTATCACATCCGTCGAACAGCTCGAGGCGCTTTACGGGTTGCCGGGCGAAGCCTCGGTCGTCAAGGAACTCGACCATGTGAGTCCCGAATATGCCGCCTTCATCGAAGCCTCGCCCTTCGTAGCGCTGGCGACCAGCGGGCCGGAGGGGCTCGACTGCTCGCCGCGCGGCGATCTTGCCGGCTTCGTGCGCATCGTCGATGACAAGACGCTGATGATGCCGGACAGGCGAGGCAACAACCGCGCCGATTCGCTGAAGAACATCATCCGCGATCCGCGCGTCGGGCTGCTGTTCCTGGTGCCGGGCTCTGGTACCACGCTGCGCGTCAACGGCCGCGCACGTATCACGACCGATGTCGCACTTTGCGCGTCCTTCACGGTCGAGGACAAGCCGGCCCGCTCTGTCACGGTCATCGATGTCGACACGGTCTATTTCCAGTGCGCCCGCGCCATCGTGCGCTCCGAGCTCTGGAACCCGGCCAGGCATGTCGATCCGAGGTCGCTTCCGACGCCCGGCCAGATCCTCGAGGTCACCAGCCGCAAGAACATCGACGGCGAGACCTATGACAAGGAATGGCCGGAGCGAGCCCGGAAAACCATGTGGTGACTGAAGGCCTGGCTCAGGCTTCCTTCAGCACGTCGGCGATCTTGCGCATCTGATCGCCGATCAGGTCGCATTGTTCCGGCGTCGACTGGCTCATCGCCTTCTCGATAAGCGCCATGTGAACCTTGAGCGCCTTCATAAGCAGCGCTTCGCCTGCCTCGGTGAGGTTCAGCCGCAGCACGCGCTTGTCCTTCTCGTCGCCCTCGCGGCGCAGCAGTCCGCGCGCCTCAAGCTGCGGCAACAGCATCGTGATGTTGGAGCGGCCAACCAGCAGCTTGCGGGCAAGGTCGTGCTGCGACATGCCGGGATGGCGGTAGAGGTTCATCAGCACGTCAAGCTGCGCCGGTTTGAGATCCAGCGGGGCGAGCTTCACCGCCAGTGTGCGCTCCAGCACATGGCAGGCGCGCGCCACCGCGACCCAGTTGCGGAAGCGCGGGTTGTCCCAAGGCAGCTCTTGCTTAATGTTCATGCTTGAACTATTATGTTCATGTTTGAACGAATGGATGGACTGCCAATATGGCATCATTTGGAATGAAGGTCATCCGGGGCATTTTTGGCGCCGCCGAGCATGTCGCGCCGCGTCTCGGCGGCCGCGCCGCATTCGAATTGTTTTGCCGCACACCCAACGTCAAATCCTTGAGCGTCGGCGAACGCCGCGCCGTAGAACGCGCCTCGGCCTTCATGGCCGAGGCCCGGCACCATCGGCTGAAGACGAAGACGGACTGCGTCGCGGCGCATGAATTCCGCCCGGAGGAGCAGGGCGGGGAGTCGCGCGGGACGGTGCTCGTCATCCATGGCTGGCGTTCGCGCACCGAATATATGCACGCTTTGATCGAAGGCTTTCGTGGCGCCGGCTATAAGGTCGTCTCGCTGGACCTGCCGGGGCACGGCCATTCGCTCGGACGCCGTCTCAACATGGTGAATGCGGTGGACGCGGCGCGAGTCGCGGGCGAATGGTTCGGTCCGTTTGCCGCCGTCATCGGCCACTCCTTCGGCGGGGCGGTTGCTGCCAACGCCGTCGCGGCGTCGGTCAAGGGCATGCCGCCGCTTGCGGCGCAAAAGCTGGTTCTGATTGCCGCGCCGAGCTCGCTGCCGGCAATCTTCGACGATTTCAGTCGCATGATGAATGTCGGGCCGCGCTCTCGCGTTGCCATGGCGGACAGGGTGAAACAGCTTTCGGGTCGGCCGCTCAGCGAATTCAGCGGCGACCGCCAGCTTGCCGAGGCGCCAGTGCCAACGCTGATCATCCACGCACCGGACGATCGCGAAGTCCATGCCGACCACGCCAGGCGTTATGCGGCCGCTGGCAAGCATGTCCATCTGCATTGGGCCGAGGGGCTCGGCCACCGTCGTATCCTGGCCGACAGGGATGTAGTCAAACGCGCCGTGGGTTTCGTGACCGGGCAGTCGGAGGCGGTCCTGCATTGAACGGCGATCAATCCGCTCTCTTTTTCTGTCCAGGCTCGACCGGCAGGCCGGCCGCCTTCCAGGCGGTGTAGCCGCCGAGGATGTGCTTGACCGGCGCCAGGCCCATGTCCTGCGCCGTCTTGGTGGCCAAAGCCGAGCGCCAGCCGCCGGCGCAGAAGAAAACGAAGGTCTTCCCGCTAGCGAAGAACGGCTTGTGATACGGGCTTTCGGGATCGATCCAGAATTCCAGCATGCCGCGCGTCACATGCTTGGCACCAGGGATCTTGCCGTCGCGCTCGATCTCGCGCGGATCTCGCAGATCAACGAAGACCGTGTCGTCGTCCTCCAGCAGTCCAGCCGCCTCCTCGGGCGACACGACCTCGATCTCGGCATTCGCCTCGTCGAGAAGCTGGCGATAACCTTTCTTCACGGCAAATCCTCCCGGCCATGGCTCTGCGGCCGCCGGAATTTCGATCACAAAGCCTTCCGTTTGTCACGGGGTCAGGCGTTGGCGCCGGCCATCGTCGTCCACGCCGCCATGGCGCCGGAGACGGTCGCCATCAGGGCGGCGTGGGTTGCGCCGTCACGCGCCTGGATGGACATGCCATGCTGTACGGTTGCAAAGAAAGTAGCCGCGGCCTGGCAATCGAAGCCGGCAGGCAACTCGCCTTCAGCCACGGCCCGCTCCAGACGTGTTTGGAGCGCCGTCTGATTTTCGGCGCGGCGGCGGCGCAGATCCTGGCAGATCGGCCCTTGCGTAGAATCCCGATGCAACGCTCCGAGCGCTATAAGGCAACCCTGCGGCCGGTCGGCTTGCGAATAGGCCCTGGCGGTCTCGGTCAAAAATCCCGCGATTGCCAGCTTGGCGGTCGGGGCTTCTTCGAGCGTCGACCAGATGCCGGTGCCTTCGCTGCGCGTGTAGAGGTCGGTAGCTTCGAGGAAGAGCGCCTCCTTGCTGCCGAAGGCGGCGTAGAGGCTGGGCGAATTAATGCCCATCGCCGCAGTCAGGTCGCTGAGCGAGGCGCCCTCAAAGCCCTTGGCCCAGAAAACCTCCATTGCCCGACGCAAGGCGACGGTTCGATCAAAGCTGCGCGGGCGGCCTCTCTCGGACATGACATCCTTATTTTTTTCTGTGTTGATCGGTACATAATTCACTTGACGGCCCCGTGCAAGCTTGGCACGGATTTATGTATCGATTGTTACATAAAGGAGAACCTATGTCTTCCAGCCAACTGCGCGGCAAGACCGCATTCGTCACCGGCGGCAGCCGCGGCATCGGCGCCGCTATTGCCAAAAGGCTCGCACGTGACGGCGCAATCGTCGCGTTGACCTATGTGAATGGCGAGGCGCAGGCGCGCGCGGTCGTCGATGAAATCGAGGCGTCCGGCGGGCGGGCTATCGCGATAAAGGCCGATGGGCGCGATGCCCGGGCGATCGAAAGCGCCGTCGAAGAGGCTATGGATGCGTTCGGGCGGCTCGACATCCTTGTCAACAGCGCCGGCATCTGGCGCGCCGCGCCGATCGAATCCTTGTCGCTCGCTGATTTTGACGAGAGCATGGAGGTCAATCTGCGGGCGCCTTTTGTCGCCTCCAAGGCCGCGGCCCGGCATATGGGGGAGGGCGGCAGGATCATCTCGATCGGCAGCAATCTGGCCGAGCGCGTGACGGATCCGGGCCTCAGCGCCTATTCGACCAGCAAGGCAGCGCTGATCGGACTGACGAAGGCTTTGGCGCGGGACCTCGGTCCGCGCGGCATTACCGCGAACATTGTTCATCCGGGCTCAACCGACACCGACATGAATCCCGCAAATGGGCCACTTGCGGAGCATCAGCGCCGCAAGATGGCGACGCCGCGCTTCGGCGAGGCCGAGGAGATTGCCGGAATGGTGGCCTGGCTGGCGGGCCCCGAAGGACGCTTCGTCACGGGGGCATCGTTGACCATAGATGGCGGAGCCAACGCCTGATTGTTTTCGACACCTTTGTGACCGCGTGGGACCCGGACCAATCGCTGTTTCGGGTCTCACGATGATGTGAAACTGTTCTGCAACACGGCTTCGGAAATTTATGGAAGCTTAACGAAATCGGTATGAATCAGTATAGTCACGTCATACATCCGCCAAGCGGAGGGCGGGACCGTCCAGCGGCGCGGAACGGGAACCGGATACAACCGGTGCGGGTGAAGCATGAAAATCCTCGGAAACAAGAAAGCCGTCATGCCGATTGCGATCGCGGCGACGCTTGCCTTCGGACATAATCCCGCCAGCGCGCAAGGACTGTTCGACATGCTGTTCGGCGGCGGCATCCGGCGCGATTCGCCGGGAGAATTTCCGCCGCCACCGAAGCCGCGCAAGATACGGCCGGCCGGTGAAGATGGTGGCGGCGTCAGGATCAGCAGCCCGACCTACAACACCTATAGAGCGGACAAGCTCGTGCGGGTCGATTTCAAATCGCTGCTGCCGGGCCCGCAGCCTGCAGCCGCGCAAGACGCCGCCTTCGTTCCCTCGGTTACGAGCAACAGCTTCCGCGATGCCGTGGCCGGCTTGAGCGATTACGAGCTGTTCGCCGAGCCCGACATCGCCAAGGCGCTGGTCGCATACTATTCGGCCAATCCGGATTTCATCTGGGTGAGCGACAATGCTCCCAACGGCAGGGCACAGGAAGCGGTGCGGGTGTTGGGCGAGGCTGCGAGCTACGGCCTGACGCCGGCTGACTATTCCGTCGACGTACCGACTGCTTCGACATCCGCCACCCCCGAAGAGCGGAACAGGGAACTGGTGCGCTTCGAGATGGCGCTTTCGGCGCGCGTGCTGCGCTACGCCCATGATGCCCAGAGCGGTCGCGTCGACCCCAACCGGATGACCGGCTACTACGATTTCCCGGCCAAGCCGCTCGATCTCCAAGGCGTGCTGAAGACGCTGGCGCACACCCAGGAGGTCCACACCTATCTGGAATCACGACATCCGCAGAATGCCGAGTACCAGGCCCTGCGCGTCGAACTGGAAGCGCTCGAGGCCAGCGAGGAAAACGAGATCGTCGTCGACCCCAAGCTGTTGCTCAAGCCCGGTGAGAGCAGTCCGGAACTGCCTAAATTGCTGACGCTGATTGCCCGCAACCTCGACGACGAGATGGGCGGCGAATACGGCGAGGTGCTCGCCAGGCTGGGCAAGAGCGAGCTTTACGATCCCGAACTGGTGCCTGTCATCAAGGCCGTGCAGCAGCGCGAGGGCATGAAGGGCGACGGCGTCATCGGTCCGCGCACGGTGGCCTCGCTGGCGGGAGCGTCGAAGGCCGACAGGATCGAGAAGGTCAAGGTGGCGCTCGAGGAACTGCGCTGGCTGCCGTCGGATCTCGGCAGCCCGCGCGTCTTCATCAACCAGCCGGCCTTCACCGCCAGCTATATCGACAATGGCGAAGAGAAGCTGAAGACCCGCGCGGTCATCGGCCGGGTTACCAACCAGACCGCCTTCTTCTACGACCAGATCAAGCAGGTCGACTTCCATCCCTATTGGGGCGTACCGCAGTCGATCATCGTCAATGAGATGCTGCCGCGGCTGCGCAGCGACCCTGGCTACCTCGATCGTGCCGGCTACGAGGTGACGGATTCGCGCGGCAAGCGCATTCCGTCCTCGGCGGTCGATTGGGGGGCGTATGGCGCCAACATTCCCTTCAGCGTGCGCCAGCAGCCGAGCGAGGCGAATGCCTTGGGCGAATTGAAGATCCTGTTCCCCAACAAGCATGCCATCTACATGCACGACACGCCGCAGAAGTCGTTCTTCGCCCGGGACATGCGCGCGCTCAGCCATGGCTGCGTCCGGCTGCAGGATCCGCGCGGAATGGCCGCCGCCGTGCTCGGCATCTCGGTCGACGACGTCGCCGAGAAGCTGAAGCACGGGCATTCGACGGAGAATGTCACACGGGTCATTCCAGTCTATGTAGCCTATTTCACTGCCTGGCCCGACCTGTCCGGCAAGGTCGAGTATTTCGACGACGTTTATGGCCGCGATTCCAAGTTGATGCAGGCGCTGGACGCCACCGAAGCGGTGCGTACGCCGTCAAGCTGAACGGCCCAGATTCTCAGCAATCCGGACAGAAGGCTCGGCGAACGCGCCGAGCTTAATGGCTTCATGTTCTTCCTGGAATTGCCTTGATCCTTGGCAGTGGGTTCGTCAGGCGCCGCCGCACAGATGCTGGGAGTCGGGCAGGGCCCATGAACCTTTGGCCGCCAGATCGACCGCGTAATAGACCCTGCCGCGCAGATCGTCTTTCGGGCAGTCGCGCGGGATCGAGATCAGGCACATCACGATCGTGTCACCTACCTTTGAACTCGCCAACCCTGGTTCGCGGTCATAGGAGACCGCGGTGCCGCCATTGGTGAACGTAGCAGCGCTGCCGGCCTCCGGGCTGGCGGTTTCCAGCGGGTCGTCACCCAGCCTCGTGGTCAGTGTCTTGATATGGGTGAAGCCGCATTTCCCGATCGACGCGGGAAGGGGCTGATCGGTCGGTTTCGGCGTCGCGACGGCAAAGTCGAGCGCCTTCTTGCCGATAAGCGCGATGTTGTATTCCTCTACCCACGACGGCGCGCTTCCATAAGTCTGTAAGGCATTGTTCTGGGCGCTGACGATGCAAGCCGGATCCGTTCCGCAGGCGTTCCTGTCGGCTACCAGCGCCCTCGCGATCGTTCGCTTGTCGCCGCCGAAGGCGGGCTCGAAGCTGGCATAGGCCTTGGTGACGAGCGCGTCGATGGCGGACATTTTTGGGTCGGAGCAGATCGCCCTTTCGGCCGGCAATCTCGCCTTCCGGCAATCGAAGGACGGACCTTCCGCCCACGCCGGGCTCGACGCGCCAAGGAACGACGCGCCCACAAAAAGGGCGACTGCACAGGTATGGAGCCGCATGCTTCTCCCCCGACCGGCTTGCCTCGACGATCAAGTGTAGGCCGAATGCGAGACTCGCGGAATGGCAGATGACGCCGGTGGGGCGCGTTATTTGGGCTCGCCGGTCACGGGATCGTAGGTGATTTGGACCTTGGCCTTGTCAGTCGTGTAATATGTGATCGTATAGCCATCGGTGTCCCAGTCGACCCCCTTCACGTAACGGAAGTCGCTGCGTTGCTCGACCTTGGCAATGATTTCCGAGAGTTTCTTGGCATTCTGAGGCGGCAACGGCTGATCGTTCGCCGCCAAGGCCGGTGCGCCAGCGAGTACGACCGCGAGACCGGTTGCTAAAGCGATAGTGCGCATGAGAGCCCTCAATCTCCTGATGGCCAGATCGTGTTGGCCGGGATGCGGTCAGAAACTCGCACCCGGGCGGGTTGGTTCCGCGACGTCGAAATAAGGTATCGCGAGCCGATCGGCTCGATAGGCCGGCCTTCGGCGCACGCCTGCCGGGGGATTATTGCCTTGCGGCGAAAAAGTTCATGATTCCAATGTGTAACAGCGCGATGCGGACGTCCCTCCGGCTATAACGGATAACTAACGATGAGCAAGGTACAGGCATCGCCGTATTAGCTGTTCGTGGTAGAGCTTTCGGCAGGAGACTGATACACTTCTGGGTGTAACCGGGTGGCAATGGCGCCGGACCTGCCGCGGAATTTTCCGTCGACGGGCGGCGGCGCATTTGTTGAGTGCAGGTCGCCGGTTCGGGACTGAAGGCGGAGCTGGGGGCTCAATCATGGCTGAACGGAACTATACCCGTCAGCTCGCGACAATCATTTCGATCGATGCCGTGGGGTTCTCGAGGCTAATGGGCATCGACGACGAGTTGGCGGTCGCCGCCTTCGAGGATCGGCGCGACATAATCGCTGCGAGTTGCGGTGCGTTTGGCGGGCGCACGTTCGGTGATGCCGGCGACAGCATCATGGCCGAATTCGGCAATCCGATCGAGGCCTTGCGGGCGGCCTTCGACTTTCAGGCACGGATAGCGGCGCTGAATGTCAATGTCGCCGGGGACATGCGCATGCCGTTCCGCGCCGGCATCAACACCGGCGACGTCATTGTCCGCGACGGCCGCCTTTACGGCGACGACGTGAATATCGCCGCCCGGCTTCAGGAATTCGCGCCCCATGACGGCGTCGCCATCTCAGCTACGACCTGGCACCATGTGAAAGACAAGACAGCGGCGATCTTCACCGACCTCGGCGAGTTCAGCCTGAAGAATATCGCCCTGCCGGTACGTGTCCTGATCGCGGGCCGCGGCGGCAACGGGCCTGCCACGCTGGCTAACTTCGCCTCTGTTTCCGCGGCGCCAGGGCATCACAGACCAATTCCCCAGGGCCCACCGGCAATCGCCGTCCTGCCATTTCAGGGCAATGGCAGCGAGCCTGACGTCGGCTATATGGCGGATGGCATCGCCGAGGATATCATCTACGGCCTGTCCAATACGCGGTGGCTTTCGGTCATCGCGAAGGGATCCAGCTTTCAATTTCGCGACGACAGCCTTGGCACCAAGCTCATCGGCAATGCGCTCGGTGCGCGCTACCTCGTCAGCGGCACGCTGGCGCGCCATGACAGGCAGATACGTCTCAATGCGTCGCTCAGCGACACGTCGAACGGGCGCCTCGTCTGGTCGCAACGCTTCGATCGCGATCTCGTGGATATCTTCGGCCTGCGCGATCAGATCGGCAGCGAGATCGTTTCGATTCTCGACAAGGAAGTCGATCGTGCCGAGCAGGCCCGCACCTTTCAAGTGCCCTGGGAAAGCCTCGAGACCTGGCAACTGGTCAGGCGCGGCCGCTGGCATATGAACAGACGCACGCGCCGGGACACCGAGATCGCTTTGGATTTCTTCGACAAGGCTTATCGGGAGGATCCGAATTCCAGCGCCGTGCTCAACGAACTCGCCTGGTGGTACTTCTGGCGGGCCTGGCTGCGTTTTGGGGACAGCGACGACCTCGAGAAAGTAGAGACGCTTGCGCGCAAGGCGCTTCTGATGGACAGCCTCGACGCCCGCCCGCATGCCTATCTCGGGGTGGCCGACATCATGCGCGGCCTTCCTGCCTCGGCGGCCGAGCATCTCACCGAGGCGATCCATATCAACCCGAGCTTCGCCTTCGCCCGTTCGGCCATGGGCAGCGCGAAACTGCTGCTTGGCGACGCGACCGGCGCGATCCCTTTCTTCCTCGATACCGAGAGGCTCAGTCCGTTCGACCTCTATCGGTTCCACAATCTGGGTGAACTGGCGGCGGCCTATTGCCTGGTAGAGGACTGGCCGGCCGCGATCGCCACGGCCGAGCGCTCGCTCAACCTGTCGCCAGGGTACTTTTACGCCAGGTTCCTGAAAATCGGCGCCTTGATGAGAAGCGGCAGGCATGACGAGGCAGAGCAGGAGCTCCGCATCTTCAGGACCAGGCATCCCGATTTTTCCGAGCAGCGGATACGCTGGATACCGTTCACGGACCCGGCCAAGAACAACTTCCTGATCGCTAATTTCGATCGGGCCAAGTCCGCCGCATGATTGCCCTTCCGACACCAGATGACTGTGAACGAATTCACATACGCCGGACCGATGCAAACCTAGGCCAGACCGTGCCGGCATCGCATTGACGTGTACAGCCGGGGGGCTTGAACGCGCATGATCACATTGAAGTACTTCGCCGCTGTTCTCGCCGCTCAGAAGAACCAGCGTCCCGTGGCAGAGATGCCGCCCTTCGACATCTACCGGCTGCGTTCCAAGGGCGGCATTGCCTCGCGCATCGCCGGTTTTCTTCTAGGCGATCCCCGCTGGCTGCTGGCGTTGCTGCGGCGCTTCAAGCCGAATGTAGGGTTCGGCAATTTCCTGCTTGTCACCAAGGGCGCGGACGTGCGCGACATACTTGAGCGAGGCGACGAGTTCGAGACGCCCTACGGACCGGAAATGGCAGAACTCGCCCGCGGCTCGAATTTCATTCTCGGCATGCAGGATGGCGCCGCGTACCGGCAGATGAAATCGGCGGTGCTGAGCGCGTTCCCGCCGGCGGAGGTCGAAGCCGCCGTCAGGCCTATCGCCGAGCGCCATTCGCGTGACATCATGACCCGCGCCAGCCCAGGCTTCGATGCGGTCGCCGAATTGATGAAGATCGTGCCGGTGCGCATCTGCCGCGATTATTTCGGCCTCGAGATAGACGACGAGACCCAGTTCGCAAACTGGTCGATCGCGCTCAGCGCGCTGTTCTTTTCCGACCCGACGGCAAATCCCGCCACGCGCCAGCTTGCCGTAGTCGGCGGCGATCGCCTGATCAAGGTCATAGACCGCTCAATCGCCGCGGTCAGGGAAAGGGCGGGTAAGGACGACCGACCGCTGGCCCGCCTTGTCGCGCTGATGGACCAGGGACGCCTGTCGCTGCCGGACATTCACTCCATCATGCTGGGCATGGTCGCGGGCTTCGTCCCGACCAATGTGCTAGCCGGCAGCAATTGCCTGGACGTGATCCTGTCGCGAACCGACGCGCGGCAGGCCGTGGACGAGGCTGTCGCCGCCGCCGATACCGGGAAGCTCGACCGGGCGATCATGGAAGCCATGCGCTTCAAGCCGATCTGGATCGGGCCCTGGCGCTATACCAGGCGCGACGCGATCATCGGCAAGGGCACCCGCCGCGAGCGCCTGGTCAAGGCCGGGACGGTGGTGATGCCCGCGACGCTTTCTGCAATGTTCGATCCGGAGATCGTGCAGCGGCCAAACGAGTTCGATATGTCGCGCCCGCATCGCGACTACATGGTTTTCGGTTACGGCATCCACCTGTGCATCGGCGCGGAGATAGCTCGTATCCAGATCGGTGAGTGCATCCGCGCCCTGTTCAGCAAACCGAAGCTTGCCCGCGCGCGGGGCAAGGCGGGCAGATTGGTCAATGTCGGCGCCTATCCGGCAAGCCTCAAGGTCGATTTCGAGCGCTCGCCGCTTTGCCGCACCGCCGACCAGTCGATGGTGACGGTGGTCTGCCCGATCACCCGGCCGATACCGCTCGACGCGGTGCGGGACAAGGTCGCCGGCCTCGGCAATCCCGCGATCGGCGAGTTGCGCGCCGCGCTCGACAAGGCCGGCACCATTCATTTCACCAGCCTGGCCGTCGCTCCGACTGGCAACGACGAGAAATCCGGGCTCGAGACCGGCGCGCTGGTGTTCGAAATCTCCGGCGACGGTAGCGCCGACGACGTCATAGCCGCCGTCGCGCTATCGATCGGGCATCGGCTGCGGCCGATCTTCAGGGATGTCTGCGGCCTGCATGACGGCGGCTCGCTGGAAGACTTCCTGAAGAGGAACCACATCGAGATATCGCCGTCCTTCGGCAGTGCCGCGGGCCTGGTCTTCGCCGGGACGCCGGGGCATTCCGTGCGCCGCATCCTTGCCGAGGCAAGGCTCGCCGACGCCGTGCGCGAGATCGCCGAAAAACCGCGCGCGGGCAGCGGCAATGCGATGGATGTGCTTGCCGAGGCGCGCCGCCATATACAACGCCTCGGACAATTCGGATGGGCATTCGAGCCCGCCGAAAGCCTGCTGGAAAGGCCGCCTGGCCACTGGTCGCGCGCCCTGACGACGACGCTGTTGACGCCGGCGATGTTCGCCACGGTGGCGGTCGTCGTTCTGGCCTTCTGGCGCATGACCTATGTGCTCGTGTTCGGAAACCCGCACGGCGTTACCTTCACCAACATCGCGATCGCCGGCACCGCGCTTCTGCTTTCGGTGATGGGCCTGCTGGCCATTCTTGCGGTGTTCGTGGGCCTTTGCTTCCTGGCGCTGAGGCGGCTGGAGGACATGGACAAGCCCGCAAACACGCCCGTGGACATCGGTGCGCTGGAAAAGATCCTTGCCCATGAGGACCACGCGGCCCAGAACAATCTGACGGCGATCTCGACGATGAAGCCTGGCATCTTGCGGCGGCTGGCGCTGAGGCTTGCCTTCTATCTGATCTCGATATCGGCGCAGAAGGTGTTCAGGCCTGGTTTCCTCGCCACGATCAACACCATTCATTTCGCCCGCTGGGTGCTGTTGCCCGGCACCGACAGGCTGGTGTTCTTCTCCAATTACGGAGGCAGTTGGGAAAGCTACCTCGAGGATTTCATCGCCAAGGCTTCGGCCGGCCTGACCGGTGTGTGGAGCAACACCGACGGTTATCCGCGTACGCGCTGGCTGTTCCTGGATGGCGCGCGCGACGGCGACCGCTTCAAGCGCTGGGCGCGGCGCCAGCAGGTGCCGACGTTGTTCTGGTACACCGCCTATCCAAATCTCAACACCACGCGTATCCGCATCAACTCCAGGATCAGGCGCGGCATCGCCTCGGCTACCGGCAACGAGGCGCGTGACTGGTTGAGCCTGTTCGGCTCCCTGCCGCGTCCGCAGGCGCGGCAGCCGGACACGAGCCTGCCTGAACCTTCGTCTTCGTCGCTCGAACAGCTGGAATCGGGGGAAATCCAGTCCATCTTCTTCGGACCTTTCGGCGCGCTCGGCTATGCGCACATGCTTGCGATCCAGGTGCCGGAAGGTCTGCCGGCGACGAAGCGCAAGGCCTGGCTCGACTGGGTTGTCGACAAGACCAGCTTCGGCGATGGCCTGCCCGGGGGGCGCGCCATGACCGTGGCTTTCGGTCCAAACGGCCTGCGCCGGCTAGGGCTTGAAGGCGGCGTCGACGAGGAGCCGCTGAACACGTTCCCGGTCGCCTTCCGTCAGGGCATGGGCACGTCCGAGCGCAGCCGCATCCTCAACGACACGGGCCCTGACGCTCCGGACAAATGGCAATGGGGGTCGGCCGCCAAGCCCGTCGATGTCGTCGTCGTCTGCTATGCGGAGACGCCGGACTCGCTGAAGGCCGAGATTACGGCCATGAAGCGACAGACGACGGCCGCCGGCATGTCGGTGACTGCCGAACTGCCTCTGAAGGTGCGGCGCGAGGGCAAGCGGGCGGTCGAGCATTTCGGCTTCGTCGACGGCGTTTCGCAACCGATCGTTCGGGGCACGGCGCGCGCCGCCAAGGGAGCTGCGCCCATGCATCTCATCGCGCCGGGCGAGTTCCTGTTCGGTTATCGTGACGAGCATGGCTTCTATCCCGCGTCGCCCTCGGTCGACGCTGCGCTGGACCGCACCGGAATCCTGTCGCAGGTAAGGCGCAATCGCCAGATACCAGGGCAGCCGCCCCCGCCGCGCGATTTCGGCCGCAACGGCACGTTTCTCGTCATGCGCCAGTTCGAGCAGCATGTGGAACTGTTCGACGATTATTGCAGGCGGGCCGCCGTTCAGGCCGCCGGCGAGACCGGGGATGCGGCCATCACGCCGCGCTGGGTGGCGGCAAAAATGCTGGGCCGCTGGCAGGACGGCAGCTCGCTGGTGCGCAATCCGAACGGGCGGCCGGGACGCGGCGTCGACAATGATTTTGCGCTCGGGGCGGAGGATCCTCAGGGGCACGCTTGCCCGCTCGGCTCACACATACGCCGTTCCAACCCACGCGATTCACTCGGCGAGGACCGCGAGACACAGATCAGGATCGGCAAGCGCCACCGTATCCTGCGCGTCGGTCGCACCTATGAGAAGAAGGACAGGGGCGGAAAGATCGAGAAGGGCCTACTCTTCATGTGCCTCAACGCCGATATCGAGCGCCAATACGAGTTCATACAGCAGACCTGGGTATCGTCCAGCTCGTTCCAGGGCCTCGTGGGCGAGACGGATCCGACGATCGGCGCGCGGGGCGGCGGTGGCCGGTTCTCCATTCCCTCCTGGGAAAAGGTCACCGTGCTCAAGGATGTGCCGCAATTCGTCACCACGAAGGGCGGCGGCTATTTCTTCATGCCGAGCCGCTCGGCGTTGCGCTTCCTGCTCTCGCGACTCTGAAAGAGGGCGCTGAGCGATTCGTTGCCCGGGCGAACCGACCGAAGCAGACGGCAAAGCGCTCAGTCGTCATCCTGCGAATCGGCGATCTGGTTCAAAGCGGCGGCGTTGGTGATGCGCAGCCCGCCGCGCTTGATGGCGATCATCTGTCGGCTGCGCCAGTCATTGAGGGTCTTATTGACGGATTCGCGCGTCGCGCCGAGGAACTCGCCGAGCTCGGATTGCGAAATCGGAATCCAGCCGGCGGAGTCGGCCATGACGCCGCTCAGGAATACCAGCCGCTTCGCCAGCCGGGCCTCGATGCCGAAAAAGGCCTGGTCGCCCAATTCGCCGCTGACCCAGCGCAGGCGCGTGCACAGCAATTCGATCATCGCTCGCGCAAGAGAGGGGTTTTTCTCAATGCGGTCAAAGAGTTGTGTCCGGCTCAGCGAAACCAGCTCGCAGGCCGTGAGGCATATGGCGGTTGCCGTGCGCGGGCGTCCGTCCAGCGCTCCGATCTCACCGACCAGGCTCCGGGACAGCTCGATATTAGCCACCAGCTTCTGCCCGCCCGGCGAATAGATCGAGATCTCGACGGTGCCGCTCATCACGCCATAGATGCGATCGGACGCATCCTCCTGGACGAACAGGTGCTGGCCGGCGGCGTAGCGCTCCAGCTTGCAGCCGCCGAACAACAGGTCGAACTGGCGCGGGTCGATGCGCGCCAGTCGCGGCAGGTTGCTGTCGTCCGCGCTGTTTGTGGCCATGATACGATCCCGCCTCTCGCTAGGCGGAAATTGTAGGATAAGTGCGTGCTCGATCAAAGCGTTGTCTCCTTCCATGGTGGCTCACCGGATTCTGCGGGTGGCTGACGGAAGTTCAATGTCATGCCCGATGCGTCGAAATCGGATAGGCCGACGATCTTTAAGGAGACCCGGCGCTCTGGCGGTTACGGACCGATCCTTCGAGAACGCCGTCCGCGCGCTTGGGTTGGAGGTGCCCAGCGCGCAGACAGCAAACCTGAAAATGGCTAAGTGATCAAAATCCCTGAACCGCGGCCGGTCCGGAACCGGTCCTCGAGACTTTGTGTATCTGTCGGGCTTGTGGCGCCGCCGTTGCCGTATCTGCTCGCAAAGCCTTTTCGACGTATGTGAACGGGGTCACAGATACGGTCGTGCTATTCGCCGGGCTGCAATTCCAACAGACCACGTCATCGCATCGCAGTATTTCATGACCGGCGCCCTTCTGGTGACCGCAGTGCCGCGCATGAATGCGAGGGGAGGGCCGACGCGAACGCTCTTGATCAAGCCGCTGTTGGTAACTCGCTCAACCCGCCTTGTCGTCCGAGGGCATTGCGGACAGATCCATCCACATCGCGCCCACAGCATGGCCATCGGGGTCGGCAAGATCGCGGGTGTACATGAACCCATGATCTTCGACTGGATTTATGTCGGCCTTGCCGCCGTTCGCGGCGGCAGCGGCGGCCATTGCGTCCACGGCGTCGCGGCTCTCCAGGGAGAGCGCCAGCATCACCTCGCTCGACGTTGATGGCGGGATGGGGCGCGTGGTCATGGTCTGCCATTTTTCCCGGCTGAGCAGCATGAAGCTGATGTCTTCACTCCACACCATCCAGGCTGCTGTATCATCGGGAAACCTGGGATTGTTCCTGAAGCCGAGCGATTCATAGAAAGCCCTGGATGCCTTCACGTCGGTAACTGGCAGGCTCACAAAGATCTTCTTGCTCATTAGTCGTTCCCTTGTTGTCGAGATGCCAGCCCAGGGCACCTGCTTGAAGACGGTTGACCGCCTGCGGAACCGACAAGGCAGCTCCAATTTTTGAATGGCCAATATAGCAATGCCGATGCGGAGCGGGGCTTGCCGAACCGTTTGGCTCGATCTAGAGCCGTCCTGCTTTGGATGGCCCATCACCGGCCCTGCACATCGCCGCCACCATCTGGACCATCATGCGTTACGTTCATGCGGCCCAGATTCCCGGTTAGGCCGGGGTCGCAAGAGGCGCCGAACCAGTTTTCAGAGATTTGGGTGAAGATCTATTTCATCCAACCCGATCAGTGAGTTGGATGGTGGGCGATGCAGGGATTGAACCTGCGACCCCACCCGTGTGAAGGGTGTGCTCTCCCGCTGAGCTAATCGCCCGCCTGTGGCCCTGAGGCCGAAGCGAGCCGCGATATAAGGTAGGCCGGTGAGTGAAGTCAAGGCGATGTGGTGACGATCTTGGGACACAATTTGTCCGGACCAGAAACGGTCGAGCAGCGCTCAGCGCGCCGCCGCCATCAGCCGCTCCGCAAGGTCTGGAGTCAGCGTGTCGAAATGCGAGATCACCAGCGTGGGCTCGAATTCGCGCACGTGGCGGTCAGTGTAGCCGAAATCGACCGCGACAACCGGAATGCCGGCCGCCTTGGCGGTGTCGATGTCGGTCTGCGAATCGCCGACCATCAAGGCCTTCTCAGGATCGCCGCCGGCCAGCCGGATCGTCTCGGTGAGATGGCGCGGGTCTGGCTTGCGGAAAGCGAAAGTGTCCTGGCCACAGATCGCTGCAAAGTAGTTTGCCATGCCGAGCGCACCCATCAGCGCCACGGAATTGGCTTCATATTTGTTGGTGCAGACCGCCATCAGGTAGCCGGCGGCCTGAAAATGGTCGAGCGCGGCAATGACGCCGGGGTAGGGGCGGGACTTGCCGGGAATGTTCAGCGTATAGTGGTCGAGGAATATCTTCAGGAGCCGGTCGTGCTCCTCCGTCATCAGTGCCTTGTTCTGGGCGGCATGCGCGCGCTCGATCATGACGCGGCCGCCATGGCCGACGAAGCGCCTGAAGCCGGCTTCGTCGACGGCGGCCAGATCGCTTGCCGCCAGGCTGTGATTGAGGCTGGCGAGCAAGTCCGGCGCCGTGTCGACCAGCGTACCGTCGAGGTCGAAGACAATGATCGGGCGGGTCATGGAAGGTCCTGCGGCAATTGCGTTGCCGCAGCCGATACAGGCTGACCGGAGTTGAAGCAAGGAGCCTCGATCGGTCCACAGAGCCTTTGACTGGGTAGCCTTTGACGGGGCGGACAAAAATGCTAGGAGGCGCGCGAAACCGGCGAAATCGGGGCTCCCCATGGATGCAAGGCAGTTGAAGGTCGAGGCCGCGCGGGCAGCGCTCGCGCATGTCGGCGACGGCATGCGGCTCGGCATCGGCACCGGCACCACGGCGGAAGAGTTCGTGCGGCTGCTGGCCGAGAAGGTCGCGACCGGCCTCATGATTGTCGGTGTGCCGACCTCCGAGCGCACCGCGGCGCTCTGTCGCGAGCTGGGCGTTACGCTGTCGACATTGGACGAGACACCCGAGCTCGATCTCACCGTCGACGGCGCCGACGAGGTCGATCCGGGCCTGACCCTCATCAAGGGAGGCGGCGGCGCATTGTTGCGCGAAAAGATCGTAGCGGCGGCATCCAGGCGCATGATCGTCATTGCCGACAAATCCAAGATGGTGAAGACCCTTGGCCGGTTCCCGCTCCCGATCGAGGTCAACAAATTCGGCCTGCGTGCCACCGAGATCGCGATCAGCGCCGCCGCGGCAAAGCTCGGCCTTTCCGCCCCGCTTACATTGAGGATGACGGGAGGCCAGCCATTTGTTACAGACGGCGGCCACTTTATCCTCGATGCATCTTTTGGCCGCATTCCGGATACAAGAGCGCTTTCGAATGCTCTCTTCGCCATTCCAGGCGTTGTCGAGCACGGTCTATTCATCGGGCTGGCGTCAACGGCCATCATCGCCGGCGGCGACGGTATCGAAACCGTCCATGCAGCCTGAAACCAGGGAGTTCTACCGACTATGATGTTGCCTAAACGAGTTCGCCGTCTTTCGACGCTTCTGGCGGCCTCGGCCGTTCTTGCGCTTTCCTCGCCGGTGTTTGCGCAGGATGTCAGCGAATCCCACCTTAAGGCCGCGCGGGCGGCGGTAGCCGCGATTCATGCCACGGACTCGTTCGACAACATCCTGCCGCAGGCGGCCGGAGCGCTCGAGGCGCAGCTCATCCAGAAGAACCCGGACATGCAAGAGCTGATCGGCAAGACCGTAGCCGAGAAGGCACTAGCCCTTGCCTCGCGCCGCGCCGATCTCGAAAAGGAAGCCGCGCTGGCCTATGCCAAGGTGTTTTCCGAAAAAGATCTCAACGATATCGCCGCCTTCTACAGTTCCGATGCCGGCAAGAAGCTTCTCGACAGCGGTCCGGCGGTAACGCGAGACCTCGTGAAGGCTGCCGACATCTGGCAGAATGGCGTAGCCCGCGATCTCGCCCAGCAGGTCGGTGAGACGCTTGCCGCCGCCGCCAAGGCCACCGCTCCGGCGGCACCGGCTGCGGACGCCACCGCACCCGCCGACAATTCAGCACCCGCTGACAATTCGGCGCCCACTGACGGATCGGCTCCAGCTGACAACACGCAGAACTGATCGCGTCCAACGGCCGTCAGCCGCTGGACCACAAAGCCCGGCCTTGCCCGGGCTTTTCTTTTGCCTCGCTGCAGCCTACCTGTGACCCGTCCTTCTCCCGCGCAGGAGCCCATCACCATGGCCGCTTATGACTATGATCTGTTTGTCATCGGCGGCGGCTCGGGCGGGGTGAGGGCGGCCCGGGTGGCGGCGGCCCTCGGCAAGCGAGTCGCCATCGCCGAGGAATACCGCTTCGGGGGCACCTGCGTCATCCGCGGCTGCGTGCCGAAGAAGCTCTATGTCTATGCCTCGCAGTTTCCCGAACATTTCGCCGACGCAGCCGGCTATGGCTGGACCGTGCCCGAGGCGAGCTTCGACTGGCCCACGCTGGTTGCCAACAAGGACAAGGAGATCGCCAGGCTGGAGGCGATCTACAAGAGAAATGTCGAAGGCGCGGGCGGCGAGACTTTTCACTCGCGCGCCGTGCTGGTGGATCGGCATTCGATTTATCTGGTCGCTGAGGACCGCACTGTCAGCGCCGACCAGATACTGATCGCCACCGGCGGGCGTCCGGCGGCGCATCCGGCGCTCTCCGGCCATGAGCATTGCATCTTCTCCAACGAGGCCTTCGATCTGAAAGAACTGCCAAAGGCGATCATGATTGAGGGGGGCGGCTACATTGCCGTCGAATTTGCCAATATTTTCCATGGCCTGGGCGTGGATACCACGCTGGTCTACCGCGGTCAGGAGATCCTCAGCCGATTCGATATGGATCTGCGCCGCTCGTTGCATGAAACGATGGAGAAAAAGGGCATCAGGATCCTTTGCCCCGCTGTTTCAGAATGGGTGCGAAAGACGCCGGACGGAAGGCTGGATGTGCTGCTGTCTTCAGGCCAGACGCTGACGGTCGACCAGGTGATGCTTGCGATCGGCCGCATTCCCAACACCGAGAATATGGGGCTCGAGGGTGTGGGTGTGGAACTCGGCAAGACAGGCGCCATTATGGTCGACCAATACTCGCGCACCAACATCGACAATATCTGGGCGATCGGCGACGTCACCCATCGTGTCCAGCTGACGCCGGTCGCGATCCACGAGGCGATGTGCTTCATCGAGACCGCTTTCAAGAACAATCCGACCGCGCCGGACCACGATACCATCCCGACGGCGGTGTTCTCCCAGCCTGAGATCGGCACCGTCGGTCTGTCGGAGGACGACGCGATAAAGCGTTATCCCGATGTCGAGATCTACCGGGCATCGTTCCGACCGATGCGGCACACGCTGTCCGGCCGCGACGAGAAAATGCTGATGAAGCTGGTAGTGGACGGCTCGACACGAAAGGTGCTCGGCGCCCATATCCTCGGGCCGGACGCTGGCGAGATGGCGCAGCTTCTCGGTATCCCGCTGAAGGCGGGGCTCACCAAGGACGATTTCGACCGCACCATGGCCGTGCATCCGACCGCGGCCGAGGAACTGGTGACGATGTATAAGCCGACCTATCGGGTGAA
>Ga0315336_1002653_pt1 | contig 26513 bp, 25 predicted proteins | sample ASW5metaG_FD_204512 | JGI IMG/M metagenome (GOLD analysis project Ga0315336, IMG submission 204512) | Ammonia-oxidizing marine archaeal communities from Monterey Bay, California, United States - ASW #5 | ecosystem: Environmental > Aquatic > Marine > Intertidal zone | place: USA: California... | reverse complement strand
ATTTTTTATTCTTAACATTTATTATAGAATTCATTCCAGTTGGTTCATTTGATTCAAAAAATGTAACTTTTTTTTTTTTTTCACCTACTAAATCACTAACAATCTCTACGTTCTTTATTTTATTTTTTAATACATGTAATTTTAGAAAATTTCTATTAACATCACTAGGTTCAAAAGAAAAAATTTTTGCATTTTCTTTAATCGCTGAACTTAATGGAAGAGTTGTTAATCCAATATGAGATCCGATATCAACAATACATTTTTTATTTTTACATTTTTTCATCATTAATGGAAATATACTTTTGGGCTCTAAACCCCATTCTTTTAAATTACTAAATGCAAAAAAACAATGAACTTTAAATGGTCCATAAGTTGAAATCAATTGATTAACATAAAAGTTTATTTTTAATTTTGTGATAACGTATCTATAAATTGAACCTAGAACAAACCAAAATTGTGAAAGAAATTTAGGAGATACTCTTTTTATATATCTAAGAAATGAAAACATTTATTTTAAATGTAGGCGCTAGGGGGATCGAACCCCTGACACGCGGATTAAAAGTCCACTGCTCTACCAACTGAGCTAAGCGCCCACAAAATATATTATTACAATGATTATGAAAAACAATAGATGAAATTTATAATTATTTATTTTTTTTTAATTAATTGATTTTTTACTTCTTTTGGTACAAATTGAGATACATCTCCTTTTAATGAATTTATTTCTTTTATTAATTTAGAAGATAACAATTGATTTTTATCAGAAGACATAAGAAAAACAGTTTCAATCTTAGAATTTAATTTATAATTCATTCCAGTCATTTGAAATTCATATTCAAAATCAGAAATGGCCCTTAACCCTCTAATTACTATATTTGCTTTTTTTTTGTTTGCATAAGTCATTAATAAGCCGTTAAATGCATCTACTTCAACATTTGAAATATTTTCATCCTCAATAACCTTTTTAATAATCTCAATTCTTTCTTCAATTTTAAATAAAGTATTCTTTTCGTTATTTTTTGATACTGCAATAATTAACTTATCAACAAATTTAACTGATCTTATAATTATATCTAAATGACCATTGGTAATTGGGTCAAAAGTTCCTGGATATATTGCAACTTTCATAGTTTATTATATTTTATTCTTCTGAATTAATATTCAAGTCTTTAATTGATGCAGCAGATAAAACTTTTTCATTCGATTCAACTTTAAATAAAGTAACTCCTTGTGTTGTTCGTCCAGCAATTCTAATTTTATTTACTGGTGATCTAATCAACTTTCCTGTACCAGCTATAAGCATAACATCATTGTCTTCATGAACAGGGAAGGAGGAAACAACTTTTCCTGTCTTTTTATTAACTGACATATTAGCGATGCCTTTACCGCCTCTACTGGTAATTCTATATTCATAAGCAGAACTTCTTTTTCCATAACCGTTATCTGCAACTGATAAAATAAACTCTTCAATTTTTTCCATTTCAATAAACTTTTCTTCGCTTAATTTAGTTCCTTTGGAGAGTTTGCTAAACGGCATACTTCTTCTTAATTCTTTTCTTTTTATTGCATTAGCAATTTTTAAATAGTCATTTCTTTCATCCATTGAAAACTTTGCATGTTTTAAAATATACATAGAAATAACAACGTCATCTTTAGATAATTTAATACCTCTAACACCTACAGAGTTTCTTCCAGAAAATTTTCTAACATTAGAAATTGGAAATCTTAAACATTTGCCTTCTTTTGTAGATAAAAATACATCATCTTCTTTTTCTCTACACGTATGAACTCCTATTAATTTATCATCGTCAGATAGTTTCATTGCTATTTTTCCACTAGATTGTATTTTAATAAAATCTGATAAAGCATTTCTTCTAACGGATCCATTGGATGTTGAAAACATAATATTTAAATTTTCCCAAGAAGCTTTATCATTAGGTAATGGTAAAACTGCGGTTATATTTTCATTTTTTGTTAAAGGAAAAATACCAATCATTGGTTTTCCTCTAGCGTTTGGTGCAAATTCAGGTAATTTAAATACTTTCATTTGATAAACTTTTCCTCTGGAAGAAAAAAACAGGACGGACGACTTTGTATTAGCAGTAAAAACTTGATTTACAAAATCCTCTTCTCTTGTAGCCATAGCCTTTCTACCTTTACCTCCTCTTTTTTGAGCTTTATAAGTATTTAATGGGACTCTTTTTATATATCCTCTATGCGTTACAGTTATAACCATTTCCTCAGCTTCTACCAAATCTTCCTCTTCAACATCAGCTGATTCACTTCCTATAACTGTTCTTCTTTCATCGGAAAAGTTTTCTTTTACCTCTATAAGCTCCTTTTTAATTTCTTGAATAAGTAATTCTTTTTTTTGTAATAAATTTAGATAATCATTAATTTTTATTCCTAGTTCTTTTGCTTCTTCTACAATTTTATCTCTTTCCAAGCCAGTCAATTTCTGAAGTCTTAATTCTAAAATTGCATCAGCTTGTTCTGATGATAAATTATATTTTCCAGCTTTTTTTAATTTATGTCTTGGATCATCAACAATTTTAATGAAGCTTGTTAAATCTTTTGCAGGCCAATCTTTTTTTAAAAGAGTAATTTTTGCAACATTTGGGTTTTTTGAATTTTTAATTAGTTTAATAACTAAATCTATATTATTAACAGCAATCATCAATCCTGTTAAATTATGAACTCTTTGCCTTGCTTTTTCTAACTCAAAAAAAATTCTTTTTCTTGTGACTTCTTCTCTAAAAGACACAAAAATGCTAATCATTTTTTTTAAGTCCATGACTTCAGGACTTGTCCCATCTTTTAATGCTAATGCGTTAACACCAAAACTTGTTCTTAAAGGTGTGTGTTTATATAAATTTGCTAAAATAATATCAGGATTTGCACCTTTCTTTAATTCCACTACAATCCTTACACCTTTGCGATTAGACTCATCTCTAATATCTGAAATCTCTTCAACTATTTTATCTTTTGCTACCTCAGCAATTTTTTCAACTAATTTAGATTTATTAATCGTATATGGAATCTCAGTTACAATAATTGATTTTTTTTTATCTTTTGATTTCTCTTCAAACTCAACTTTAGATTCTATGACTATTGATCCTCTACCAGTTTTAAATGCTGATAATATACCGCTTTTACCTTTTATTATTCCACCAGTTGGAAAATCTGGTCCTTTTACAAACTTCACTAATTCGTCAATCGATATATCTTTATTATCAATGTAAGCAATACATCCATCCACAACTTCTCCTAGATTATGAGGGGGAATATTTGTTGCCATTCCAACTGCAATTCCACTTGCTCCATTAACTAATAAATTTGGAACTTTTGACGGTAATACAGTGGGTTCAATAGTTGAACCATCATAATTTTCAATAAAACTTACTGTTTCTTTATCAAGATCATCTAATAATCTTTCAGATACTTTTTCTAATCTAGCTTCTGTATAACGCATTGCAGCAGGTGGGTCGCCGTCCATTGAACCAAAGTTTCCTTGTCCATCTATCAAAGGCAATCTTAAAGAAAATTCTTGAGCCATCCTAACCATTGATTCATAAATAGCGCTATCACCATGTGGGTGATATTTACCCATTACATCTCCAACAATTCTTGCTGATTTATGATAAGGCCTATTATAATGATATCCTGATTGATCCATCGAATAAAGAATTCTTCTGTGCACAGGTTTTAAGCCATCTCTTGCATCAGGAAGAGCTCTGCTAACAATAACACTCATTGCATAGGACAAATATGAAGTTTCCATTTCTTTTTTTAGAGAAAGATTTACTTCATTTGTTAAATTACCATTTCCTGAATCATTATTATCTGGACGATCCTTTTTATTAGAACCATTATTAGAATTTGAACTACTTAATGTTGTATCACTCAAAACAAACTCCTTTTTAAATTTAAAAAATTAGAAAGGTATATCTTCGCCATCTAGATTATCAGATTTATCATTTGTGATTTTTTTTTTATCTTCTTTTGAATCAACTTCTTTATTAGGAGTATCAATATTTTTTGGAATATCTTGATCTTCCGGTATTTCTTGTTCACTACCTTTTGCGCTTACAATGTCAATTCTGCCACCGTAACCTTGAATTACAATTTCAGTAGTATATTTCTCATTTCCTGAATCATCCGTCCATTTTCTAGTCTGAAGTGAACCTTCTATATATAATTTTGTACCTTTTTTTACATAGCTTTCAACAACTCCTATTAATCCTTCGTTAAAAACAACAACTCTATGCCATTCTGTTTTTTCTTTTTTTTCTCCTGTTTCTTTATCTTTCCAAGAATCTGACGTTGCTAGTGATAATGTACAAACTTTTTTACCATTTTGCATTGCTCTGACATCAGGATCTCTTCCAAGATTTCCAAGAAGAATAACTTTATTTACTGATCCAGCCATTTAATAAAATAAAATGCTTAATATAAAAAAAAAAAATAAACTAGTTTAATAATAATTATTTAATATAGATTAGTCTAATATAAATTATGGATAAAATTTCTATTATTGGGGCAAAAGAACATAACCTTAAAAATATTGACTTAGAAATACCAAAAAATAAACTAGTTGTAATTACTGGTGTTTCAGGTTCTGGGAAATCATCATTAGCATTTGACACAATTTACGCTGAAGGACAAAGAAAATATGTTGAAAGTCTATCAGCTTATGCAAGGCAATTCTTAGAAGTAATGCAAAAACCCGACGTAGACTCTATTGAAGGGTTATCTCCAGCAATATCAATTGAACAAAAAACAACATCAAAAAATCCAAGATCAACTGTTGGGACAATAACAGAAATATATGATTATATGAGATTATTATTTGCAAGAGTTGGTGTTCCTTATTCACCGAAAACTGGTAAACCGATAGAATCACAAAGTGTTTCTCAAATTGTTGATAATATTTTAAAAAAAAAAATAGGAGAAAAGTATTTTATACTTGCACCATTGGTTAAAGGTAGAAAAGGTGAATATAAAAAAGAAATTTTAGAATTAATTAAAAAAGGTTTTCAAAGATTTAAAATAGATGGAAAAATATACAAATCAGATGATTTGCCAGAATTAGACAAAAAGTTTAAACACAACATTGATATTGTTGTTGATAGAATAGAAATAAGAAAAGACATAAAAAATCAACTTACTGATAGTATTGAAACTGCTTTAAATATTTCTAATGGTGTTATTTACATTGAAAATTTTAATTCAAAAAAAATAAATATTTTTTCAACTAAATTTGCTTGTCCTGTTTCAGGATTTACAATAGAAGAAATTGAACCAAGATTATTTTCATTTAACAATCCTTTTGGTGCTTGCCCTGACTGTAATGGTTTAGGAAACAAAACTTATTTTGATCCCGAAATGGTAGTTCCTAATCCAAACCTAAGTCTTGCTGAGGGTGCAATTGAACCATGGAACAAAACGTCAAATGGTTTTTACCAACAAATTTTATGTGCATTATCTGAAACTTTTAATTTTAGCATGGAAATACCGTTTATGGATTTAAAAGAAAATATTAAAAAAGTTATTTTATATGGTAGTGATAAGAAAAAAATTAAATTTGAATATAGTTCGTTTAGAGGTTCATATCCGATTGAACGTACTTTCGAAGGAGTTATACCAAATTTACAAAGAAAATGGTTTAAAAATGAAAATGAATATTATAGAGATGAAATTTCTAAATATTTAAGATATGACAAATGTGAATCATGTGATGGTTACAGGTTAAAAAATGAAGCTCTGTCAGTAAAAATAAATAATTTACATATTGGTGAGATCAGTGCTTTTACTATAGAAAATGCAATTGTATGGTTTAAGAATCTAGAAAAAAAATTAACTAAAACTCAATATGAAATAGCTAGAAGAATATTAAAAGAGATAAATGATAGGTTAAATTTTCTTAAAAATGTTGGGTTAAGTTATTTAACTTTATCAAGAAATTCTCGTACACTTTCAGGAGGTGAAGGTCAAAGAATTAGGTTAGCCTCGCAAATTGGTTCTGGGTTAACTGGTGTTTTATATGTTCTTGATGAACCATCAATAGGTTTGCATCAAAGAGATAATAAAAGACTTTTAAAGACATTAGAAAAATTAAAAAACCTTGGTAATACTATAATTGTAGTAGAGCACGATGAAGAGGCAATTAGAGCAGCTGACTATATTATAGATATTGGACCAGGAGCCGGAGTTTACGGAGGTAATCTTGTTGCTAAAGGAGAATTACATGAAATTTTAAGTTCTACTGAGTCTATTACTTCTCAATATTTAAATAGATATAGAAATATACCTACTCCAAGTGAAAGAAGAAAAGGGAAAAAAAATCAAAATTTAATTATGAAAGGAATAAATACAAATAATTTAAAGAATGTTACTGTAAAGATTCCTTTGGGTACTTTTACAGCAGTTACAGGAGTATCTGGTAGTGGTAAATCAAGTTTAATTAACGAGTCTTTATTAAAAGCTGTTGGTAAAAAACTTAACTATCAAATTCAAAAACCAGAAAAATATGAATCTTTAGATGGCTTCGAATATATAGATAAAATTGTAGAAATAAATCAGGCACCAATAGGAAGAACTCCAAGATCAAATCCTGCAACATATACAGGTGCATTTACACCTATTAGAGAATGGTTTTCCAATTTACCTCTATCAAGAGAAAGAGGATATAAAGCTGGAAGATTCTCTTTTAATGTTAAAGGTGGTAGATGTGAAACCTGTCAGGGTGGTGGTGTAATAAAAATTGAAATGCATTTTTTACCTGATGTTTATGTAAAATGTGATTCATGCAAAGGTAAAAGATATAATAGAGATACATTAGAAATTAAATTTAAAGATAATAGTATAGCTGATATTCTTGATATGACAGTTGATGAATCGTTAAATTTTTTTAAAGCTATACCCATTATTAAAAACAAACTGCTAACATTGAAAAAAGTTGGTTTAGGATATATAAAAATTGGACAATCTGCTACTACTCTATCCGGTGGTGAGGCACAAAGAATAAAATTAGCTAAAGAATTATCAAAAAGGTCGACTGGTCAAACATTATATATACTTGACGAACCAACAACTGGTTTACATTTTGAAGATGTAAAAAAACTATTAGAAGTATTACATTCACTTGTTGATAAAGGTAATACTGTTATTGTAATTGAACATAATTTAGAAGTTATAAAAACAGCTGATCATATTATCGATATGGGTCCTGAGGGAGGAGAAAAAGGAGGAAATATAATTGCAGAAGGATCTCCCGAAGTTTTATTGGTAAAATTTAAAAACAGTTATACTAGCCAATATTTACATGATGTTTTAAGGATTGAAGATAAAATAAATAGAAAAAATTTACAAAAATAATTTTTTTCTATTATTATTTATAATTAATGTATATATTTTAAAAAAAAGAAAGAAAGAAAAAAAATGAATAACCCTTTAGAATCTTTACCAAAAACAGTTTTAATCGGAATATTACTAACTATCGTAATAATTGTTTTGCTAAATTTAATATATTAAAAAAATGGATTTTTTTGAACCAACATATATAGCTTTTTTTTTACGTTGGCTACATGTTTTAAGTGGTGTAATGTGGATAGGACTACTTTGGTATTTTAATTTTGTTCAAATTCCTTCAATGCCAAATATTCCGGATAATGAAAAACCAGCTATTAGCAAAGTTATAGCACCAAAAGCATTATTTTGGTTTAGATGGGCTGCTCTTGCTACTATAATAACTGGACTCTTAACTGCGCATTTAAATGGATATCTATATAATGCTCTAGCACTTGGAATTGCCGATGGTGTAGAAAAAAATACTGCAATTGGAATAGGAATGTGGCTTGGCATAATAATGGCATATAATGTTTGGATGATTATATGGCCAAATCAAAAAATTGCATTGGGAATTGTTTCAGCTGACGATAATGAAAAACCTTTAGCAGCAAGAAAAGCAATGCTATTTTCAAGAACAAATACCGCTTTATCTATACCAATGTTATACGCAATGGTATCTGCTCAAAATCTTTATTAATTAATTAATTTTTTTTATCTATTGTTACTTCTCTATCATCTGATCTAAGATATGTTAGAATTGGAGAAGCAACATATAATGAAGAATATGTCCCAATGAAAACACCCCATATAAGAGCAATAATAAAACTAGAAATTACTATACCACCGAATATAAATAACGCTATTAATGCCAGGAGTGTTGTTAAACTTGTCGTCAATGTTCTTGAAAGTGTTCCATTTAAAGATAAATTAATGACTTCATCAAATGTAACTTGTTTATATTTTCTCATTGTCTCTCTTACACGATCATAAATAACAACTGTATCGTTTATTGAATAACCAGCAATCGTCAAAACAGCAGCAACGGTTGCAAGGTTAAACTCAAGCTTTAAAAATGAAAAAAAACCTAAAGTTAAAATGACATCATGTATCAATGCTATAATTGCACCAAGTGCAAAGTTCCATTTAAATCTCAACCATATATATAAAAGTATGCCAATTAATGAAAAAACAACAGCTATTATCCCTGCTTTTACTAATTCACCTCCAACCTTTGGGCCAACAAATTCAGTTCTTCTATATTCTACTGATTTATCACTTAAACTATTTTTTATAACTTGTATTGTTTCAGTTTGTTTTTCATTGCTATTTTTTTTATCTTGGGCCCTTATCACTACATCGTTTTCATCGCCAATAGTTTGCAATTGAATTTCACCTAAATCTAGTTTATTCATCTCAACTCTTAAATTATTTAAATCAACACTTTCTTTGAATCTTACTTCAATCAGGCTTCCTCCTGTAAAATCAATACCTAAATTTAAACCTTTAAAAAAAACTAAAGATAAAGATAAAAAAAATAAAATAGATGAAATAAATAAAGTTATTTTTTTTATTTTCATAAACTTAATATTAGTTCCACTCTTAATAATTTTTAAAATTGGCATGTTATAAATGAATCCTCTCTGGAGATGTTTTTTTCAACCAAATAAGAATTAATATCCTTGTAAACATTATTGCTGTGAACATTGAAGTCAAAATACCAATTGATAATGTTACGGCAAAACCTTTAACCGGACCGGAGCCAAGACCAAATAACATTATTGCAGCAATAAGTGTAGTTATGTTTGCATCAACAATTGTTTTAAAAGCTTCTTTGTATCCCGTATCGATTGTTGCAATAGGTGAAAGACCGTGTTTAACTTCTTCTTTAATTCTTTCGAAAATTAATACATTTGCATCTACTGCCATACCAATAGTTAAAACAATACCTGCTATTCCAGGTAGCGTTAAAGTAGCTTTAATTGATGTGAGTATAGCTAATAAAATTAATAAATTAAAAATCAGGGCTATATTGGCAAAAATCCCAAACACTCCATAAATCAAACACATAAAAATAATAATTAAAGAAAAACCCAAAATAGCAGCAAATTTTCCTGACTTAATTGAATCAGCACCTAGACTTGGGCCAACAGTTCGTTCTTCAATTATGTTTAATGGAGCTGGCAAAGCGCCGGCTCTTAAAAGCATGGAGAGGTCTGTTGCTTCTTGAAACGTAAACTGACCAGTTATAATGCCTTTTCCACCGGTTATCGACTCTCTTATATTTGGAGAACTTATTACTTTTTTGTCTAAAATAATAGCTAATCTTTTTCCAATATTTTCACTTGTAATCTTTCCAAATTTTCTTCCACCTTTATTATTGAATCCAAAAGATACGACTGGGGAACCTTTGTCTAATGTTGGAAAAGCATTTATTAATAAATCACCTGAAATAATACTTCTTTTTTTTACTGCATATAACAATGGGTCTCCTGATGGATCTAATTCATTATCAGATTCATAAACAATTATTCCTGGTTTAGTTTTTCCAGATTTTAAATCACTCCATGATAAGTCATCATCTACAATTTGAAGTGTTAGTTTTGCAGTTTTACCTAATAATTTTTTTAATCTTTCAGGATCAGTAATACCAGGAAGTTCTAATAATATTCTATTTAAACCTTGTCTTTGTATGGTTGGTTCTTTTGTGCCAAATTCATCCACCCTTCTTCTTACTACTTCTATTGATTGTGATACTGCTGTATCTTGAATATTTTTTATTTTTTGTGTATTAAAAAAAATCTTTAATAATTTATCATCAACATATTCAAAAGTAATATCTTGAGAATATTTTTTTAATAGTTTTGATATATCTTCTTTCTTACTTTCATTTTTAATATCAAAAAAAATATTATTATCTTTAATATTAAATTTTGAATAAGATATTTTGTTTTTTCTTAAAGACAATCTAAGCTCATCAGAAAAAACTTCTAAATTTTCAGATAAAACAGATTTTGTATCAACTTCTATCAATAAATATGAGCCTCCTTGTAAATCTAATCCCAAAACAACTTGATCAGATGGAATAAAAGATGGTAAGTTTTTTAATATGTCTTTTGAAAAAAAATTTGGTGAAGAGAATATTACTGCAAAAAAACTACATATAATTACTAAAAGTAATTGCCATTTTTTTAATTGTACCATTAATTTAAAATATTATTTTATTATTTATTAGATTCAGAAGAATTATTAATTACATCAGTAATCGTTGGTTTAGATATAATAATTTTAACATTATTTGATATCTCAGCTTCTATTTTATTATCATCTATTAAACGAGAAACTTTACAATAAATACCTCCAGCTGTTATTATTTTATCACCTCTTTTAAGTTTACTTATCATTTCCTTATGTAATTTCACTTTTTTTTGTTGTGGTCTTATCAACAAAAAATAAAAAACTACAAATATTAATATTAATGGAAGAAATGATGCAAAAGTTTCATTCATAATAAATTATGTTAAAAATATTTGTTCTAAATAGTATATTTTTTTAAAAAAATTTAAACATTTAATTCAATTTATACCTGAAACTAATGGAACAAACCTAACTCTCCAATATTTTTTTAAACACAATTTTTTGTTTTTTTTTTCTACTTTAGTTATATATTGTTCATTTTTATGCATTAAAGGTAGAACTAGTATCCCTCCTTCTGATAATTGGTTTATTATTTTTTCTGGTAACCTTTTAGATACGGCCGTAATAATTATTCTTTCAAAAGAAAATTTTACAGGCCATCCTTCCATTCCATCACCATAATAAAAAACAATGTTATTTAATTTAAGGTTATTTAATACTTTTTTTGCTTTATCTAGTAATTGCTTATGTCTTTCAATGCTATAAATTCTTTTAAATAATTTAGATAAAATTGCAGTTTGATATCCGGAACCAGTTCCAATTTCTAAAACTTTAATTGATTTTTTTGGTTCTAATAATTCTGTCATTTTAGCAACTACCGCAGGTTGACTTATAGTTTGATTGCAATTAATTGGTAGTGCAATGTTTTTGTATGCTTTGTAAAATAATTCTTTATCAACAAATTTATCTCTTGGAATTTTTTCAATAATTGATAAAACTTTATGATTAGTAACTCCAAGTGTACGTAACTTTAAAATTAAATTAATTCTTTTTAAGTTTTCTATCAATAAAAATTATAGCCTCTCCATTTCATTCATATATTTTCTTAAAACTCTAGGTATATTAATAGTGCCATCTTTATTTTGGTAATTTTCTAGAATTGCAATAAGACTTCTACCTATTGCTAAAGCAGAACCATTTAGTGTATGAGGGTATTCTTTTTTTTCATTAATTTTATATCTCGCATTTACTCTTCTACTTTGAAAATCACCGCAATTAGAAATACTTGAGATTTCCATATAATTTTTTATACTTGGAATCCAAACCTCAATATCAAATGTTTTTTTTGATGCAAAGCCAACTTCAGCAGAACATAATTCACATACTCTGTAAGGCAGCTCAAGGTCTTGTAAAATTTTTTCTGCACAACTTAAAAGAAATAAATGTTCTTTTTCTGATTTATCTGGAGTTGTAATAGATACGAGTTCAACTTTACCAAATTGATGTTGTCTTTTTAAGCCCCTGGTATCTTTACCGGCTGCGCCTGCTTCAGATCTAAAACATGGAGAATACGATGTATAACGTAGCGGTAATTCATTATTTTTTAGAATCTTATCTCTTATTAAATTTACTAAAGTAACTTCGCTCGTTGGAATAAGCCATAAATTTTCCCTTGTTTTAAAAATATCAGAATCAAATTTAGGTAATTGACCAGTACCTTTTAATGCATTTTCGTTGACTAATAAAGGAGTGTAAATTTCAGTAAAATTACCAAATTTAATATTGCTTTCTAACATAAAAGATGCCAAAGCTCTTTCAAGTGTAGCAAGGGTTTTTTTTAAATATACAAATCTAGGTCCTGATACTTTGGCAGCCGTTTTGAAATCTAATAGATCTAATTTTTCACCTATATCAACATGGTCTTTAATTTTATAATCAAATTTTTTTATATTTCCTACTTTTTTTATTTCAATATTGTCAGCTTCATTTTTCCCATTTGGCACTGTTCTATCCAAGAAATTTGGTAGTTCCATTAGAAAATTATCTAGATCTATGTTTGTAGAAGATTTGCCTTCTTGTAATTTGTTTATACGATCTTTTAAATTCTTAACTTTTTTTATTAACTTATTTTTTTTTGATAAGTCGTTAGTATTAAATATTTCTTTAGAAATATTATTTCTTTGTTCTAAAAGATTTTCTAATTCAACAAAAACCTTAGATCTTGATTTACTCATTTTTATTAATTGATTTGATAAAGGTTTTAAACCTCTTTTTTTAAAGGCCTCGTCAGCTTTTTTTGGGTTATTTATTATCCACTTAATATCTAACATTTTTTTAACTAAATATATTATAACAAAATTTTATTTCTTCTTCTTTTCAAAAAATTTTGATATAAAAATTGAGAATTCAAATAAAAAAATAATTGGAATAGCTAATCCAACTTGTGAAATAATATCAGGCGGTGTTATTAGTGCAGAAATTAAGAAAATTATCACTATTACATATCTTCTTTTTCTTTGAAGAGTTTTAGGAGAAGTTAGTCCTAAAATTGTCAACAAGAAAATTGCTGTGGGTAATTGAAATGCTAAGCCAAATGCAAAACCAAGTTTTAAAGTTAGTGAAATATATTCATTTATTTTTGGTTCAAGTTCAATTGAAAATTTATTGTTTAAACCCGATGTGTCAAAAGCAACAAAAAAATCCCAAGCAAGAGGTATTATAAAATAATAAACAAAAATAAATCCTAAGATAAACATTAAAGGTACTAAAAATAAAAAAGGAAAAATAATCTTTTTTTCTTTTTCTAGTAAACCAGGTGCAATAAAAGACCATATTTGGTAAATAAAAAATGGTGATGAAATTATAAAAGCTGAAATCAATGCCAATTTTATATAACTTACAAATGCTTCGGTTAAACCTGTATAAATAAGTCTTTTATCTTCTTTAAAATCTATAGCATCAATAAAAGGATCTGTGACAAAATTAAATACATAATCAACAAATAAATAAGAGAACAAAAAAGAAGTTGTAAAAAATAAAAAGAAATAAACAAGTCTATTTCTAAGTTCTTTTAAATGATTTGACAAAAAAACTTTTTTATTATTTTGTTTTAAGACCAATTTTTATTTTCTTTTTAATTTCCTTAATTCCTTCTCAATTTTTATTATTTCTTTATTCTTTTTTTTAAATTCATCAATATAGATTTCTTCTTTAAATTCTTCTGTAATATCTGATATATAATTTTTAATTTTATAAAAAAACGTAACTATTTTTTTTATAAAAAAAGGAATATCTTTAGGTTTAATAAATATTAAAAAAACAATAGTTATAAGAAGTAATTCAGTCCATCCTATATTAAACATTTTTTATGATTAAATTATTTCTTCCTTTTTTTTGATCCTTCTTTAAGCGAAGAACGCAAAGTTTGCAGACCTTTACCTAGTTGTCTAATAACATCAGGTAATTTACCTGCACCAAAAAGAATGAGGATTATAACTAAGACTAATAATATCTGCCAAAAACTTGGGGCCATAATTAAATATACCTATAATTTTACTTATATTTAAAAATAAAAAATTTTTTTTTATTTACATTAATATAACAAATTTTATTTTTTGGTGGGATAAATTTTCCAGGAACTTTTATATGTATATGTTTTCGAACTGATTTGTTCAGAATATCAAGATGTAAATATGAGTTTTCACTAATATACTTAACTGTAATAATCTTACTTTTAATCTTTCCTTCTTTTTTAGTATTATTTCTAGTTATTCTAAATGTCTCTGATCTAAAAATTATTTCAATTTCCTTTGCATTCAATGAACTATTGTCAGTAAGTTTAATTGGCCCAAATATAGTTTTAGCTGTTTGATTATTAACTTTAGATCTTAAAGATAAAGTTTCTCCAAAAAACCTTGCAACAAAAGATGAATTTGGTTTGTTATATATATTTACTGGCGTATCAAATTGTAAAATTTTTCCTTTGTTCATAATTGCAATAAAATCTCCCATAAACATAGCGTCATCTGGATCATGGGTTACAATAAGTGCAGTTGTAAATGTTTTTTGAAGTAAATGAAGTGTGATATCGCGAATTTTATTTTTTAATATTTGATCTAAATTAGCAAATGGTTCATCCATCATAAGTAATTTTGGTTTTGTTATTAAAGACCTTGCTATAGCAACAAGTTGTTTTTGTCCGCCTGATAATTGATGTGGATAAATATTAGAAAAGTGTGGCAAACCAATTTTTTTTAAAATATCAAATGTCTCTTTTTGAATATCTTTGAATTTTTTCTTTTTTGTTCCAAATGAAACATTTTTAAAAATATTTAAATGCGGAAACAAATTTGATTCTTGAAAAACTAATCCTATATTTCTATTTTCAGTTGGAACAGAAAATTGTGATTTAGATATAAGTTTATTATCAAAAAAAATTTTTCCTGAATTAAAATTATCTAAACCTGCAATTACTCTTAATAATGAAGTTTTACCACAACCAGATGGCCCAACAAGACAAACAACTTTATTAATTGGAATACTGAGATTAATATTGTCTAATATTTTTTTATTATCTTTTATCTGAGATAAGTTTTTAACTACTATATTATTATTCTTTACCACCATTTTTTAATAACTGATTATTAATTCTTGAAATAAATATTATGCCAATAACACATAAAACAACAATAATTAATGAAGGTATTGAGGATTCAATAATTTTTTCTTCTGATGCATATTCATAAACTTGTATAGCTAGAGTATCAAAATTGAATGGTCTTAATATAAGTGTTGCGGACAATTCTTTTATTATTTCTATAAAAATTAAAAATAATGTTAACAATATACTTAATGACATTAAAGGAATGTGAATATTAAATAGAATTAAAATTGGCTTTTTTCCTAGTACTCTAGCTGTATCATCTATATTTCTTGATATTCTATAAAAACTACTTTCAATATTTGTCTGCGATATTGTAAAGAAACGGACAATATATGCAAAACAAAGAACAAATAAGCTTCCAGCAAAAAAAGAATTTATTTTTAAATTAAAATTATTATTAAAAAAATTAACAAAAAAATTATCAAAGTATGTAAACGGTATAAGTATTCCAATTGCAATTATAGATCCTGGAATTGCATATCCCAGAGATGAAATTTTATTAAAAAATAAATTTAATTTTGTTTCTTTGATTCTAACCGAGTAATTAATAAGTAATGATAAAAAAATTATTATCAAAGAAACAGACAATGCAAGAAAAATAGTATTGAATGTATTAATAAAAGTATCTTTTAATGTAAAAATTTCTAAAGCCTTAATTGAACTAGTTAACAAAAAAATAAATGGTATAAAAAAACCTAAAATTGCTGGTAATAAACAAAAAGAAATTAAAAATAAATTTTTTAAGTTACCTGAGTAAACAAAATTTGTTTTTTCTTTAATACTAGTTTTTAGATTAATTTTTTCATGAGAAAAAAATTTTTTTTGTAAAAATAATATTAAAAAAATAAAAAATAAAAAAAATATTGAAATTTGTGAAGCCATATTTATATCGCCTAAACCTACCCAAGTCTTATAAATACCTGTTGTAAAAGTATTAACTCCATAATATTGGACAGTACCAAAATCGTTTAAAGATTCTAAAATAGATAAAATAACTCCACCAATAATTGGAAATGTTGCGAGCGGTAAAAAAACCTTAAAAAAAATATTCAATTGTTTTTGTCCAAGTGTCTTTCCAATTTCATTATATGTGTGTGAAATTTCAGAAAAAGCTGCTCTAGAAATAATATAAACATAAGGATAAAGTGTTATAGAAAATATAAATATAACGCCGGGTAATGATCTTATATTTAAAAAACTAGTATTATTTAAAAATGAAATATTTTCTCTAACAAAAACTTGGAAATAACTAGAATAATCAAAAATTTCCCCATATGCTATAGCGGCGACATACGGTGGAATGCTTAATGGCAATAGTAAAAAAAAATCAATAAATTTTTTTAAAGGAAAATCATATGTAGTAATTATCCATGCACTAATAACGCCAAAAAAAACTACTAAAATAGATTGAAAAAAAATTATAGATAATGAATTAATTAAATAACCCCAAATTTCATTACTAATTACATCATTCCAATCACTATTAAAATTTGAAAAAACATTAAAGATTAATGAAAGGATTGGAAAAGATAAAAAAAAAGTAATAAGTAAAGAAAAAAAAACCCAAAGGTTAAAAGATTTAAAATTAAAGAAATCTTTAATTAAATTCAAATTTAACCTCTTCTTTTTTCAATGCCAAGTTGGTTGATCTCTTTTAAAGTTGGAAGTTCCTTTAAATCTGTAAGATTAAAATGTTCAAGAAACTTGTCAGTAGTACCCCACGTGAGAGGTTGACCTGGGGTTTTTCTTCTACCTTTTAATTCAATCCAACCTCTTTCTAATAAGATATCTAATGTACCCTGGCTTATATTTCTTGCTCTTACTTTTTCTATTTCACCTTTTGTTACTGGTTGATAATAAGCTATTATTGCAAGCGTTTCCACTCCAGCTTTAGATAACTTTCGTTTTAAATCTTTCTCAATCATAAGATGATTAGCCATATCTGGCGCAGTTCTAAAACCCCATTTATTTTTAACGTTATAAATATTAATACCACGAGTTTTATAAAAGTTTTTTAATTCTGTTAGCAGTTTTTTTATATTTAAATTTTTAGGAATGTTTTTAGTTAAATCTTTTTCATCAACTAAATCTGAATTTGCGAACAAAATTGCCTCTATAACCTTTAAGCAAGTATTTTTATCATTTATCATTTTTTAACTGCTTTTTTTTTAATATAAATTGGTGCAAAAGGGGCGTGTTGTCTTATATAAACAATGCCTCCTTTTACTAATTCTAAAGAAGCAGTAAAATGTGATGCTGTGTATGATTTTCTAATAAAACTATCTGTTCCTTTATTATTTATAATATTATCTAATGATATCCATTCATCATTTTTTAATTCAAAGAATTTTTTTAAATTTTTTATAGCTTCTTCAACAGTACATACTTTTTTTAAACCTAATTTAAAATTTTTTAATTTTTTTCTAGTATCAACATCAATAATATTTTTTAATAAATCATATAATGTGCAGTCGAAAGTATATTTTTTTTCAACAAAAGTATTTTTTTCTAAACCATTTTTAAAAAAATCTTTATTTAATTGTGGTCTAGAAAAAATTTTTATACCAGCTTTTCTCATTTCATCTAATTTAATTAATTGTTCTCTTAAATTTTCAGCAAGAGTGCTTGCTGGAATTTCTTCATCTTTTTTTTCTGGTAATAATAATCTAGATTTTAAGTAAGCTAACCATGATGCAATAACAAGAAAGTCTGCAACTAATGTTAAATTTGTTGTTTTAATTTCATTTTTAACAAAATTAGAATATTGATCAGCGAGTTCTAATACAGATATATGTTTTAAATCTACTTTTTGTTTCTTTGCAAGATCTAATAAAAGTTCTATTGGTCCTTCGTAGCCATCAATATTTAATACAAAATCATTCATTTCATTAATATTTGACTTAAATAATATGAATATATATTGATCTAATTATAAGAATTAATAATTACTTTTTCTATATTTTAAAGACTATAATTTTTTATATAAAATTTAACCTAAATTATTTAATTTACTGATTTTTTTTAATGTTTTACTTTTAATAAAAGGAATCGACAGGTGTATTTGCATCATTTCTTTTATATTAGCGTTACAATGTAAAATTATTTCACATCCAGATCTTATTATTGCTTTTACTTTATTCTTAGTTGTTCCTTTTAATGCTTTCATATTTATATCGTCAGAAAATAATAAACCTTTAAAACCTATTTTATTTCTAATTATTTTTTTAATAATTTCTTTAGAACAACTGGCGATTTCTTTGTCAATTTTATTATAAATAATATGAGCTATCATAGCTGCTGGTTCTTTATTTAACTTTTTAAATGGCAAAAAATCTTTCTTATCTAATGAAATCAAATCTAAATCAACATTTGGTGTAGTTTTATGGCTATCTTTATTTGAAGGTCCATGACCAGGTATATGTTTTATAATAGGAATAATACCTATTTTTTTAAGACCATTACAAAATGACTTTCCTAATTCACTTACAATTTCTGGATTAGAAGAAAAAGACCTATCTCCTATTACATTATTTGTAAAATTATGCTTAACATCTAATACAGGGGCACAATTCATATTAACTCCAAGTTTTTTTAAATCTTTTGCAATATCTACTGAATTCTCAAATACAAGCTTTTTTGCAATAGCTAAATTTTTTTTTGCTTTAATTCCAAAATATCCTGCACTTGGATATGATTTCCAAATAGGGCTTTTTAATCTCGTAACACGGCCTCCTTCTTGATCTATCAGAATCATTGTATGTTTATGGGATATTGTTTTTTTTAAGTCTTTAATTAGCGATTTGGTTTGATGAAAGTTTTTACAATTTCTTTCAAAAAGAATAAACCCCAATGGATTTGATCTTTTAAAAAAAATTTTTTCTTTTTTTTGAAGTTTATAACTTTTTACACCAAAAATTACAGGGATTGGTCTTTTTGAAAAATTATTTTTAACATTCATCATTTAATGTACATGATTCTTCTAATAGATCGGGTTCGTTATTATCATCAGGGGGTGGTAAAATTTTAAAAGGTTTATTGTCTGCATCAATTATAGGAATGCTACTTTCATCATAATTAAATTTATAATTTTCAAGGTTTAGATAGTGCTTTATAAGGAAAAAAAAAGAAGCAAGGACTATAATTATTATTAAAAATTTAATAAGTTGCATTTTTTTAATTTATTTCACATTACCTTCAATGGTTTCACACCTAATAAATTTAAACCATTTTTTAATATAATTATTATTGAATAAATTAAACTTAGTCTTGAAAAAGTTAGTTTTTTGTTATCAGCATTTATAAATCTTTTATTAGAATCTTTTTTTCCATAATTCCAAAAACTATGAAATTTTGATGATAATGATTGTAGAAAAAAAGTTATTCTATGAGGCTCTTGAAAATTTACAGCATCTTCTAAAATTTTTGGCCACTTTACAACTTCTTTTATTAGTTCAATTTCATTTTTATCATTAAGATTTCTTAAATTAGTTTTTTTTACTTCAGTTAATGTAATTTCTTTAGGATTAAAATATTTTTTTGCTTCTCTTAATATTGAACAACATCTTGCATGGGCATATTGTACATAAAATACGGGATTATCTTTACTTTCTTCAGTTATTTTTTGTAAATCAAAATCAATATCCTCATTATTTTTTCTTAATAACATAATGAACCTTGTTACATCTTTACCTACGCTATCTATTACTTTTCTTAAAGAAATAAATTTTCCTTCTCTTTTAGACATTTTAAGAGTTCTTTTGTTATCAATAATATTTACAAGCTGACATATTTTAATAATTAAATTAGTTTCATTGTTAGTAATTGCTTTAACAGCGCTAGAAAGTCTTTTAATATACCCACCATGATCAGCTCCCCAAACATTTATCATAAAATTAAATCCTCTTTTGTATTTATCTAAATGATAAGCTATATCTTTTGCAAAATAAGTATAATCTCCATTTGATTTTTGTAATGCCCTATCTACATCATCTCCAAAATTACTTGATTTAAATAAAGATTGTTTCCTAGGTTCCCATTCTTCCAATTCTCCACTTTTTGGTTTTTTAGGTATGCCTTGATAAATTAGTTTTTTTTTTCTTAAAACATCTATACAAAGTGATACTTTATTTGTTTTTAATAAATTTTCTTCTGAATAATAAAAATCGAACTTAACACCAAGTAAATTTAAATCCTCCTTTATATGTTCAGTAATCCATTTAAGAGAAAATTTTCTTATAATAATTATATTTTTTTTTTTATTTTCTAATAATTTTGAGCCATAATTTTTTTTTAGATCTTTAGCAAGATCTATTAAATATTCTCCTGGATATAAATTTTGATCAATTTTTTTTTTATTTTTATGGAATAATTCATGATATCTGTAAATTACAGAATTTGTTAACTTGTCGATTTGTGTGCCAGTATTATTAACATAATATTCTTTATAAACCTTATAACCAAGTTTCTTCATAATATTGGACAAAACATCACCGTAAACTGCGCCGCGACAATGTCCTATATGTAAAGGTCCAGTCGGATTTGCTGAAACAAATTCAATAATTACTTTTTTTGACTTTCCTATATTACTATCGCCATATTTGTCTTCTTTTGATAACACTTTTTTAAGTTCATTTATCCAAAAGTCTTTTTTTAGTAATAAATTTATAAATCCAGGACCTTCAATTTTAATATCTTCTATATAATCAATCTTCCTTAACTCTTTTGTAAGGATATCAGCAAAATTTTTAGTATTTACTTTCAAAAATTTGGATAAGGAAAAAGCAGCATTTGTAGAAACGTCGCCAAATTTACCTGCAGGTGGTTCATTTACTTGAAACATATTATACATATCATTTTTATAATCATTTTTTAGAATACTTTGTTTAAGTATTACATTAATATCATTTCTTAAAATATTGTAAAAACTCATTTTTTTATATTCTATTATAAATTTTTAGTATATATCTATCTGTCATTCCTGAAATATAATCTATAATTACCTGTTTTTTTTCAACTTTAATATCCTTATAAGTTTCATTAATCCACTTTGTTGGAATTAACAATTTGTTTGAATTATAAAGTTTGTACAAATTTTCTATTATTTTCTTATATTTTTTTGTCTTATCATAAACTGTTTTATGATTATACATTCGCTTGTTTAAAAATAATCTTATTTCTAAAATATTTCTTTTCATTTTATTAGAAAAAGATGCAATATTAAAACCTGCATTTCTAATATCGTTTGTGTTTTTAGGTTTAATTTTATTCAAGTTTGCTTCTGTTTGTTTTATTAAATCAATAACCATTTTATTAATCAACTTTCTTACTAATTCTTTTTTAAATCTATTATTATTCGACACTAAACCATACTCTTTAATAATTTCTTTATAAAAATTTAACTTATTTAAATCTTTAGTGTCGAACAACCCTGCTCTGAATCCGTCGTCTAGATCATGGTTCATATAAGCAATATCATCTGAAATGGAAGAAATTTGAGCTTCTAAAGATGGAAAAGTTTTTAGTTCTAAATTCATAAAATTTTTATTAAACAAAAATAATGTGCTTTTCTTATTTATATTTTTTAATGGTCCGTTGTGTTTAGCAATTCCTTCTAATGTTTCCCAAGTTAAATTAAGGCCATCAAATGGCAAGTATACTTTTTCTAAAAATGTAACAATTCTAAAAGACTGGTCATTATGATTAAAATAAGAACCTGAGGCTTTAATTAATGCATCCTCGCCAGCATGGCCAAAAGGTGTATGTCCTAAATCATGAGCTAATGCTATAGCTTCAGTTAAATCTTCATTTAATTTAAAATATCTACTTATGGACCTGGCTATTTGTGAAACTTCTAAGGTGTGTGTTAATCTAGTCCTAAAATGATCACCTTCATGATTAACAAAAACCTGAGTTTTATATTTTAATCTTCTAAATGCAGTAGAATGTATAATTCTTCCAACATCTCTTTGGTGATCATTTCTAAATTTATCATTTGTAGTTTTATATACCCTACCCCTTGTTTTGTCAGGGCTAATAGAAAATTTAGATACATTTAACATATTTAATTTTTAAAAAAACATACTATTTTAATAATAACTTGAATAAAATAAGATTATGAAATTATTATTTCAAAAATTATGGATAATTTATTAGTAACAAATAACGCTGCCAGAAAAATTATTGAACTTTCTAAAAAGAAAGAAAAGAAAATGTTAAGAATTTCTGTCACTGGTGGAGGTTGTCAGGGGTTCCAATATAATTTGGATATGGAAGATAAATCTGAAAAAAAAGATATTATTATTAAAAAAAATAATGCCTTGGTAGTAATTGATCAAAATTCTTTAAATTTAATTAAAGGATCAGAAATAGATTTTGTTGAAGATTTAATTGGTTCACGTTTTAAAATTAATAATCCTAAAGCTACATCTTCTTGTGGTTGCGGTACTTCATTCTCATTATAATTAAAAAATGGCTAATATCAGAATCGCTTCATGGAATGTAAATTCTATAAGAGCTAGATATGATGTATTATCTAAATGGCTGAAAAAAAAACAATATGATGTGATTTTCGTACAAGAAACAAAAGTTCAAGACCATGAATTTCCAATAGAAGATATTAAAAATATTGGTTATGAAGCAATTTTTTTAGGCCAAAAATCTTATAACGGTGTTGCAATTCTCTCTAAGGAAAAGATTAATATTGTTAATAAAGATTTACCAGGAGACAAAGGAGACGTACAGGCAAGGTTTCTTACATCTAAAATAAAAGATATAGAATTAATTTGTATTTATCTGCCTAATGGAAATCCGATAGATACTGATAAATTTCCATATAAATTAAAATGGATGGATAGATTAACTGATTACATAAAAAAAAATCTGAATGAAAATAAAAAATTTATTTTAGCTGGTGATTTTAATGTTATTCCAAAAGAAATTGATGTGCATAATCCTGAATCTTGGACTAATGATGCATTATTTCACGAGGATACCTTAAAAAAATTCTGGTCCATGATGAATTTAGGATTAACCGATGCCTACAGAGCAATTAATGGCGACAAGGTAGAATATACTTTCTTTGATTATAAAAGAAAAACTAATTTTGAAAATAATAAAGGACTTAGAATAGATCATTTTCTTTTACCCCCTTCCATGGTAGATAAATTAGATAAATGTTATATTGACAGTAAGTTGAGAGGATTAGAGAAACCTTCTGATCATGTACCGATAATTTGTGAGTTTAATTTATAATTTTTTTTAACATTTCTCCAAACATAATAAAATTATATCATGGAATTAAGTTTAGAAAAAATATTGTGGTTTTTAGTTTTTATAGATAGTATTTCAACAAATATCATTGTCTGGTTTTTTCCAGAATGGTATGAAAAAAAATTTAATAAAATGTCAAAATATTTTCCAGCAACTAAAGGTTGGAGTACATGGTATTTAATTTTAGTTTTATGGATTGGCTACGCTTTATTTAGAATCTAAATTTCTGAAAAAGTATGTGTTTCTGTTTTAGCACCAGGATGTGTTACTGCGCCTTTATATGCATCACCAACATTTTTTGTATATCTCCACAAAGATCCTGATTGAAAATAGTTCTTTCTAGCTTTCCATTTCTTTTTTCGTTTAGCTAGTTCATTTTTATTAACTAATAAATTTATTTTTCCTTTATTAGCATCTATATGAATCTTATCTCCGTTTTTTATAAGTGCGATTGGGCCGCCTACTGCTGCTTCTGGTCCAACATGACCTACACAAAAACCTCGCGTTGCTCCTGAAAATCTTCCATCTGTAATCAACGCTACTTTATCTCCCATACCTTGGCCATAAATTGCTGCAGTTGTTGATAGCATTTCTCTCATACCAGGGCCGCCACGTGGTCCTTCATAACGTATAACTATTACATCACCTGCTTTATATTTTTTCTTTTGTACTGCTTTAAAAGCATCTTCTTCACAATCAAAGCATCTGGCTTTCCCAACAAATTCTAAATTTTCCATTCCAGCAATCTTTACAACGGCTCCTTGTGAAGCAAGTGATCCTTTTAAAACAACAACGCCACTATTTTTGCTAATAGGATTTTTTGTTTCTAGAACTACATCTTGGTTTTTTGGAAATTTTACACTTTTTAAATTTTGAGCAATAGTTTTCCCTGTAACAGTTATACAGTTTTTATGTAAATAACCGCCATCAAGTAAAGCTTTCATTAAAATAGGGACACCTCCTACATCATATAAATCCTTAGCAACATACTTTCCACTAGGTTTCATACTTGCTATATAAGGTGTCGTTTTAAAAACTTTCATTACATCAAACAAATCAAAATCAATTCCTGCTTCATGTGCTATAGCTGGTAAATGTAAGGCAGCATTCGTTGATCCACCTGATGCAGCAACAACTCTTGTTGCGTTTTCTAATGATTTTCTGGTAATAATATCTCTTGGTTTAGGCCCATTTTTAATTAATTGCATAATGTTTTTGCCGGCAAGTTTTGCTGTTTTTTCTCTTTCTTTAAAAGTTGCTGGTATTGCTGATGTTCCAGGTAAAGCTAGTCCAATTGCTTCTGCTACACATGCCATTGTGTTTGCAGTAAACTGACCTCCACAGGAGCCAGCTGATGGGCATGCAACTTTTTCCAATGCATATAAATCTTCTTTTTTTATTTTTCCTGAAGCATATTCGCCAACTGCTTCGAATATATCTTGAACAGTTACTTGTTTTCCTTTAAATTTTCCAGGTAAGATTGATCCTCCATACATAAATATTGAAGGTAAATTTAATCTGGCCATTACCATCATAAGTCCTGGTAAGGATTTATCGCATCCTGCTACTCCAACAATAGCGTCGTAACAATGTCCTCTAACTGTTAGTTCAACTGAATCTGCTATTACTTCCCTACTCACTAATGAAGATTTCATTCCAGGATGTCCCATAGCAATTCCGTCAGTAACTGTTATTGTTGTAAATTCTCTTGGAGTACCACCTGCTTCAACAACTCCTTTTTTTACAAATTTTGTCTGACCCATTAATGATATATTACAAGGCGCTGCTTCGTTCCATGTCGATACAACCCCAACGAAGGGTCTGTTTATTTCTTTTTCTTTCAAACCCATTGCGTAGTAATAGGATCTATGCGGAGCTCTTTCCGGTCCTTTAGAAACCAATCTGCTAACTAAATTATTTTTTTTATATTTTGTTTTCATTTAATTAATTGAAATATTTTTTTTTGCTTCTTCTAGCTTTGTTAAGGTTTTTTTATAATTCATAAAAATTTCCTTTTGTTTTTTTACCACTTCATTAGGCGCATTTTTAATAAAATCACTATTTTTTAACATTTTATTTATTTTATTAATTTCAATTCTTATTTTTTCCATTTGATCAGTTATTCTTTTTTTTTCATCCTTTAAATCAATTATATTTGCAACATCAAGAAAAAAGGTTGTCTTATCAAAAACAAACTGAAGAATATTTTTACTTTTTACTTCTTTTATTTCCGTTCTTGCTAATCTTTGTAAAAAAGAACTATATTTGTTTAAAATATTTTCCTTATCTTTTTTTAAATCTTTAAATGATAAATGAAGTATAGACTTTGCTGGTATTTTTACACTTGTTCTAACAGTTCTAATTTGAGAAATTAATTCTACTATCCAATCTATTTCTTTTTTCGCATCATCGGACTTTTTTAAATTTTTAAAATCAGGCCATTTATATTCAAATTTATTACCATGAATTTGTGATCTAAGTTCTCTCGATAAAAAAGGCATAAATGGATAAAGCAAAATTAAAATATTATCTAATGTCCAAATTATTGTGCATTTTGTTTCTTCAATTAATTTTTTATCATTTCCTTGTAGTATTGGTTTTGTAAATTCTAAATACCAATCACAAAAAGTTCCCCAAATAAATTGGTACAAATTAGAAGATGCTTCATTAAATTTATATTTTTCTATTTCTTCAGTTACATTATCTTTTAATACAATTATTGAGTGAACAATCCATTTATTAACAACATTATTTATTTTTTTTGGATCAAAAGAGCTATTTATTTTACAATCGTTTAACAATATATACCTACTTGCATTCCATATTTTTGTAGAAAAATTTCTTGAAGATTCAACCTGTTTTGTGCTTAATTTAATATCGCGACCAGGTGTTGCTAAAGAAGATAAGGTAAATCTTAAAGCATCAGCTCCGTACTTGTTTGTCAATTCTAATGGATCAATTACATTTCCTTTTGATTTGGACATTTTTTGTCCTTTTTCATCTCTTATTAAAGCATGAATATATACTTCTTTAAAAGGTGGTTTTTTTGTAAAAAATAAACCCATCATTATCATTCTTGCTACCCAAAAGAAAATAA
>Ga0315336_1002652_pt1 | contig 26527 bp, 26 predicted proteins | sample ASW5metaG_FD_204512 | JGI IMG/M metagenome (GOLD analysis project Ga0315336, IMG submission 204512) | Ammonia-oxidizing marine archaeal communities from Monterey Bay, California, United States - ASW #5 | ecosystem: Environmental > Aquatic > Marine > Intertidal zone | place: USA: California... | reverse complement strand
CCAACGTTGTTTGCCGCATGTGCCGGAAGAGTTCCGGTCGCCAAAAGTCCGCAAATTAAAAACCCCAAGATTCTCCGTGTAATTCGATGAGTCGTCATGAATATCTTCCTCCGACGCGGCAATTCGGTACACCCTTGGATGACATTTGTTTCCTATTAGTTTTGTATGCTCTTGAATTCCTACTTGCTTGGCTGAGTGCCAGCGGGAGATGGGAGAGAAAAGCAAGTTGAGTATTCGTTAAATCGCCGGTCAGTCCCCCCTTTGCGGGAGCCCAACCTGGCGCGATACCCTTCCAGGTCATTGGCAAAATCTACCAGTCGGACTTATGTATCAAAAAATTTAGTGATTTTCAAGAATCACCGCATCAAAGCGGAGAAGGAGCTGGATGGAGCGTGAGATGACAGTGAGAATAAAGGAGAGGGGACCGGTTGTCACCTATGTTCTGCATCTCGCATCTGACCCTAATCAGAAAGTGGGAGGAGGAGAAGCGAGCAAAAAATTTTTCCAGATCGCCCGTGCGATCGGGAAGGAGCATATTTTTGAGTTGAACCGCAACATGACTGGCGGCAAGGAAACCGAGAACATCCATGCCGACGACAAACCCGCGAGGAGGGTGGCTTTGATTAGTGGGCTAACGGGCAGTTAATCAGATGCCGAATTTTCGAGGGCTTCGCGGACGAGCGGCACGATATCTGAGAATTTCTCGGCGATGAGGGCGCCCGCCGCGCGGAGGAGGCGTTTTTTTTCGGACGGAGCTCCGATGCCGCGCTCGATGAGTGCCCCTGTATGGCTGGTCGGGGCCGGGGCGTCCCGGTTTTCAAGAAATTCACCTGGAATCATGGCGACGACGGGTTTGGAGAAGCCACCTGAGGCGATAAACTCGGCTGCCTGCTCCTCGCGGGCAGTGCCGGGCTCTCCGAACATCACGGCGCATTTTGTCTCCCCGTCTGCCTCAAAGAGCGCAAGGATTTCGACAAAAGTTGCCCCTATGATCAAATCTCCACCGATGGCGATATAGGTTGACTGACCAATCCCCGCACGGGTCAGGGCGAGGGAGATTTCTGCCCCCATTCCTCCGCTCCGGCTAACGATGCCCACAGGACCCGGTTGGAACATTAGGTCGGGGACCTCCCCTCCCGTCCCCCCTACCTTCGCCTGACCTGGGGAGAGCATCCCCTGGCTGTTGGGGCCGACGATCATAACGTCGGCCTTGTTGGCTCGTGCGATAATCTCGCAGGCGTCGTGGTGGGGGACGCCTTCTGCAACGACGTTGATCACCGGGATACCACCGTCGATGGCCTCGAGGGCGGCATCCCGGGAGAAGCGGGCCGGAACAAAAAGTACGGAAAGATCAATCTCATGGTTGCGCAGGGAATCCGCTACTGAGCCATATACCGGGATTCCGAAAATTTCCTCGCCCCCGTGTCCGAGGCTCACGCCTGCCACAACCTTGGTTCCATAGTCCACCATAGTTGGAATGAGGCGGCGGGCCTCGCCACCGGTCGCTCCTTGGACAAGGACTCGTGTATTTTTATCTAAAAGGATGCTCATTGCTGCTTCACCCCGTTGTCGTAGGATCGTTCGACGATCCTCTTGCAAATATCCTCGAGAGTGGATTCTGCTCCGTACATTTCAGGGCCTGGAACCTCGGCCATCATTTTTCTGGCATCATCGGCTCCGGGGCCGTCGTAGCGCACGATGACGGGAAGATGCTTGTAGTCGATGTCGAGTTCCTTGAGTGCGCGGACGATTCCAGCCACCCGGCGGTCAACGCGAGCAAAATTGCTCACGTTTGCCGAAAGCACCATGCCACGGAGGCCCGGCATTTTGCAGACGGCTTTGACGATCCGAAACATTTTTTCCTCGAAAGGCCCCGGCGTAATGTCGAACGTCGTAGCAGGCCGACCTCCTTCCCGAATGATCTGTTCGAATGAGCTGAGTCCGTAGCCTCCGCCCGAGACTAAAAAGGCGATATCGCCGTCGAGTTCGTTGAAGCGGATCGCGCAGACGTGGGGGTCGATGGAATCAATTTTTCGAATGCAATTCTCAAGCTCGGTGAGTGGTCTCCAACCGTTTCCTTGTTCTTTACCCAATTTTTTTTTGAGCTCTGGCTGCCGGAATAGCGCTTGTTCATCCAAGATAACTGCGCCCGAGCCCGCAATTACCTCTCCGTTCACGAGTTCGGCGAGGGGGTTGATTTCAATCATTCTGCTATCAGCCGCTCGAAATGCTTGGTAAGCAGATTGGGCGGCGCGGGCGCATTTGAGGGCGAGACCACTTTCAACCCCAGAAGTCTCGATAAAATCAGTGCATTGGTAGACCTCGAGGCCCCGAATAATATTCACGGGCAGCTCGAAGAGATGTTCAGGCCGTTCGGCAGTAATTTCCTCGATGTCTACTCCGCCAGTTGGACTGAAGAGGACTACTGGGCATTTGCGCGTGGGATCGAAAGTGATGGAAAAAAAGAATTCCCGGCGTATCTCGAGGGTTTCCATGATGATGAGGCGCTTGACGGGGAAGTAGCGGACGGTCATGCCGAGGATGCGGCGGGCTTCGTCTTCGGCCTCTCCGGACGAGGAGACGAACCGAACCGCCCCGGCGAGTCCTCGCTTGCCGGCGGGGACCAGTGCCTTGAGAACGGCTCGGCCCCCGAGTTTTTCCACTATGGAGGCTGCCTCGTCCGGCGTTTCGGCGGTCCCATATGCCGGAACTGGCACCCGATAGTGGGCGAGAAGGTCCAAAGAATCGTTTTCGAGAAGGCGGGACATTTTTCCTCAATTCGTTATGCGTAACCCTTGTATGGTGAACAGTGTTTTGACCTAATGCACGAGATAGATCAAATGATAGAGCAAACTTTGACCATTTTCAGTTGAGTTGGATTTTCTTGAAATTTGACAGTTCTCAGATTTGGGGGGCCAAACGGTAGGCCAGTTCATAAATTATATGGCCAATTGTACATTAATTGGGGACGGTAGGGCAGTTCGAAACCGGTCGAATTCCCCCAGATTTGTCCCTTGACCAAAGGATATTGAAAAGTCTAGAATTTCCACATTGCCTTTAAATCCAATTGGATTCGGAATTTTGATAGTTGAGGAGGAATTTATTTCGGCGCGGATTCGCTTATCGCGCTCGTCTCCCTTTAATGAAGAGGAGAGGTAAACATGCATGGAAGATTCATGAAGTTAGCATTTGCCGGGGCATTGGCTGCGGCGATAGCGATGTCCTTCCCGGCTCTCGGCTCGGCTGGTATGCGGGAAGCGAAGAAGGAAGGGAAGGTTGTCTGGTACAGTTCGTTGTTGCTCAGTCATTCTCAAAAAGTTTGTAATCTCTTCAATTCCAAAAAATTAGGTATCAAATGCATACTTCACCGAGACGGATCGGGGAAGCTCTATAGGCGTTACCGGACGGAGGCTCGGGGAAAAATTTTCAGGGCTGACGTTCTTCACACCTCCAATATTGGTCATTTCATGATCATGCACGAAAAGTTGAAGTTTATCCGCCCCTATAAACCAAAGGGGATTGAGAAATTTAATCCGGATTTCAGGACGGATGATAATCGTTGGAACATTTTTCGCGCGAGTGTCATGGTTCCCGTCTACAACACCAAATTGGTCAAGGCGAGTGAAGTCCCTAAAAGTTGGATGGATTTTCTGAATCCAAAGTGGAAGAAGAAGCTTGTCGTTGCGGACCCAAACTACGGTGGTTTTGCCACGGCGACGATGATTGCTCTGTCAAACTTGCTGGGTGACGATTATTATATAAAGCTAAAGAAAAACAAACCTAGAATTTTCGATTCAGCAGGCGCTACGGGTGTGTTGGTTGCTCGTGGTGAAGTGCTTATGACAACCGGTACTGTAGCCTATGGTGCTTTTGCTCTGATTAATAAAGGCGAACCGATTAAAATGATAGTACCGAAAGAGGGCGTGCCTTTCGTGGCCTCGCCGGCTTCGGTACTTGCGAAGGCTCCGCATCCAAATGCGGCTGAGGTATTCACAGATTTTCTCTTCAGCAAGGAAGCCCAGCAACTTCTCGTCGACACGGGGTTATACGTTGGACATCCCGATGTGAAGTATCCAAAAACCCAGCAGCCATTAAAATCGTTTAAGTTGCTTAAAGTTCCGCCGAAAGAGATGAAGAAAAGGAGCAAGCCCATCCGGAAAAGATTTACTAAAATTTTCCGCGGTATTTTGACAGAAGGAAAGAAGGCCGCCAAGAAAAGGGCGAAGGCTGCCAAGAAAAAGAAAAAATAACGTAATTTCTTCGTGAAATGAATTACGCCGGAAGGGGTGCTTGTATGCGCCCCTTCCGGCCATGTTTTTTAGCTAGAATATTCAGTGGAACGAAAAAGAGAAGATTTCACAGCCCGATCTCCATAGCTTGAGCCTAGTATATTTTAAAGGGGAAAGTCTCACTGGTGACGTGGTTTTTTTCCTTGGGAAGGGGAATGAGCGAATTTGGATCAGGGACACATGAGTGATTCCCCGTAAGGCACGAAGGCACCCTTCCATGCTAGGTACTTTTAAAGAGATGCTGCTCAGGTAGGGGCGATTAGAACGGTATTTGAGCAATGGGAAGCGCGCTGCATGACTTTGGTGCTATTATATTTGAGCGTAATTTTGCACTTGACGATAACTGCCTGCAGGTAAGTCTTGGCCCTAATAACGGATAGTTCCCTAAGCTCTTTGGCATCCCGATTTTTCGTGGCCCGGAAGAGATTTGATGCTTCCTCCGCGGTTTGGGTTGTGATTTCGGCTATTCTTCTTATTCTTATTGTTAACCCTGTATACCACCTTGCCAAGCAAAGCTTTCTTCTGCCAGAAGAAGATGGGGGGGGGTGGACCCTTCTTAACTATGTTACCGCTTTCTCTGAGCCGGAACATTACTATCCAATTTTATCAACTCTTTCTATTTCTTTCTCAGTTGGGATTGTGAGCTTGGTTCTTGGCGCTGTTATCGCCTGGTGTGTCAGCAGAACGGACATTCCCTTTCCCAACATGTTGCGTAATTCTGTTCTAATGTCTTTTGTTACGCCTCCATTTCTAGGCGCGATTGCATGGATATTTTTGGCAGGTCCTCGTCAGGGATGGGTAAATATTTTATACCGGGCAATTGTGGGGGCTGGGCCGGACGATTATTTGGTTGATATTTTTACCGTGGGAGGGATGATTTTTGCGATGACACTTTACACCTTTCCCTTGGTGTTTATCATTGTCCTTGCGGCGCTCAATAATATTTCCTCTGACATTGAAGATGCTGCGAATATCGCCGGGGGCGGGACCTTTTCAACGATGATAAATATCACTCTGCCGCTTGTTATGCCGGCACTTTTTGCAGGGTTCATATTAGGGACGCTTGAAGCCATGATCCTCTTTGGCATTCCTGCAGTGATAGGGTTGCCAGCTGGGAATCATGTGATGACAACGCAGCTCCGATCTTTCATGTCCTCTGATGAGGATATGGTAGGCGTTGCTGCTGCTTATTCTTTGCCTATGCTGATGACGGCTGTCTGGTTTGTATATATTCGGCGTCATGTGCTCGGCCGCAGGGGCTACGCCACACTGGGAGGAAAAGGTGGTCAGCGCCGACCCCAGAGGCTGGGGATCTGGCGTTTCCCGGTACTGATATTCTGCGTGCTTCCGGTCTTGTGTGCGATCGTGTTGCCCTATTTTATGCTGTTTACTACTTCGTTCTTAAAGACTATCGGACACGGTTTGTCGCTATCGAATTTAACCTTTGACAACTATATTTTCATTTTCAACAATGACGCTGTTCGAATCTCTTTTTACAATACGATTGCATTAGCTTTAATGGCCGCGACCGCGGCAACACTGGTAGCCGGCGTGACTTCATATATTACCCAGCGGGAGCTTGTTCGCGGGCATAAATATATGAGTTTTTTGGCAACCGCCCCGATCGGGATACCCGGCATTGTTTTGGCGATTGGGCTCTTTTCCGCATACACCCAAGAGCCGTTCCTTCTTTACGGCACCCTCTGGATCATGTTCATAGCATATACCACTAAATATCTTCCTCTCGCTTTTCAAACGAGTAATGCATCGTTGGTTAGTATTCATCCTGAGCTCGAAGAATGTAGCCGAATTCTTGGTGCGAACCGTCTGCAGGTTTTTAAGGATATAACGATCCCTCTTTTCAAGGCAGGTCTGATCGCCTCGTGGATTCTTGTATTTATGCCCTCGCTTCGCGAATTGAGCGCATCAATTCTTCTTTATACGTCGGATACAAAAGTTATCTCCGTTATGATCATTACGTTTTATGAAGAAGCCAATTTAGCCGCCATTTCAGCAATTGGAGTGGTATTGCTGATGGTCACATTAATTGCGGTTATGATTGGCTACAAGGTGGTTGGCCGAGATTTCATGCGCACCGAGTGAGGAAGGAGAAAGGTCCCTTGGCGACACTTGAGCTTAAGCAACTTCTCAAAATTTTTGGTACTGAAGTTCGTGCTGTGGACCAAATCGACTTGAATATTGGGCACGGGGAACTGATTTCACTCTTGGGGCCATCAGGATGTGGAAAAACAACAACACTGCGCTTGGTTGCGGGTTTTCTCGGTCCAGACGGGGGAGAGATTCACGTCGGAGACGAGGTTATCTCTCGGCCTGGAACTATAGTTCCGCCTGAGCGGCGAAATATGAGCATGATTTTCCAGAGCTATGCTGTCTGGCCCCACAAAACGGTTAATCAAAATGTTGCTTATGGGCTGAAATTTCGTGGTGTCACCGCTCAAGAGGCTGACCAGAAAGTAAAGAAGATACTCGAGGTGGTGCAGATGGGGCACCTGGGTGGACGGTACCCGGGCGAGCTTTCCGGCGGCCAGCAGCAGCGTGTTGCGCTGGCTCGGGCGCTCGTGGTGGAGCCCAGCATCCTTCTTTTGGACGAGCCCCTCTCGAACCTGGACGCAAACCTGCGCGAGGAGATGCGGTTCGAGATTCGGCGTCTTCATGATGAGTTTCAAATTACGAGTATCTACGTTACCCACGACCAGGCTGAGGCTATGGTCACGAGCGATAAAATTTGTCTAATGAACAACGGAAAGATTGAGCAGGTAGGCACGGCGGTGGAGATTTACGATAAGCCGCGAACACGATTCGTCGCCGAGTTCGTGGGTGTCACCAATAGCATCGAGGGAACAAGCCCAGGGCCCAGCCTATTCGAGGCTGGAGAAAGTGTAAAGTTTAAGATGGCGGACAACGACGCCGGCAGGATGGAGGGGCGGCATTTTATATCTATCCGGCCCCACCGGATCGGGATTCATGCCGAAGGAACCCAAATTGACGGGACCGAGGGCCTGAATATTCTCGACGGGGAGGTCACGCGCGGCTACTTCCTGGGCAGTTCGGCCGACTACCTTGTGAGTGTGCCTGGCCTCAATGAGCCTCTTCGCGTTGAGGGTGACCCCGCCTTCTTCTTTCCTGCGGGTTCCAAGGTTCGCTTGGCGATTGAGCCTGCTTCCGTCATTCCCGTCCGTGCCAGCGAGGGCTAGCCCCTATTCCATGCGAATCGTCATTCCGGACGACAGCTTCGATCTGTTCGCGGGGACGCCCGCCTTGGAGAAGCTGGTCGGCTTGGGCGAGGTCCGGCATTACCGGGACAACGCACCGGACCGTGATGCGCTTCTCGAGCGCCTGAGCAACGCCGAAATTATTTTAACGACGCGCTACCAGACTGACTTCAAAACAACCGACCTTCTTGAACACATCTCCGGCCTGAAAATGATCGCCGTCATGGGGACTAGGCCCCGGCGAATCAATATGAAACTGGCTAGGGAAAAAGGCATCACCGTCTCCTGTACCCCTGGTGCGAGCAGTAAATCCATCGCTGAGCACACCATCATGATGGTGTTGGCGCTGGCCAAGCGGCTTCCCGTTATCGTGCCGGCTATGAGGGTGGGAGGCTGGCCCCGTGCAGATGGAATTGAGATTGAGGGAAAGACGATCTCCCTCCTCGGATTTGGCCATATCGGTACCAAGGTCAGCCAAAAAGCGGTGGGTCTGGGAATGCGAGCGATTGCCTGGTCGCGTTCGATGACACCTGAGCGGGCCGCCGAGCACGGTGCCAAGGCAGCCAGTTTCGATGAGTGCATGGGAGCTGATTTCATCTCGCTTCATCTCCATGTGACAAGCGAGACGCGGGGGATCGTATCGCGAAATGCGATTGCGAAAATGAAACCGAACGCTCATCTAATCAACACTTCCCGCGCTGCGTTGGTGGATAAGTGTGCTTTGATTGATGCACTCCGGAAGAGGCGGATCGCTGGCATCGGGATAGATGTATTTGAGCCCGAAGAGCCGCTTCCGGAGGATGACCCCTACCGCTTTCTGGACAACGTGATTCTTACGCCGCACTCAGCCTGGAATACCGACGGGACGGTGGAACGATTCCTCACTATGCCGGTTGAAAACATAGAGGCATTCTTAAAGGGAATACCTCAAAATGTTGTGACAGCCGACGTTTAACCTCTGCTCCCTCCACAAGAAAGAGAGAACAAAAATGTTCAGCGCAATCAAAGGCCTTAGGAGTCTTGAGACGGATAAAATTCTAGATGACCTGGAGCACCCTTTCACCTGTCCCGAAACGGGTGGGGCGCTTCAGGGTACTTACGATATTGAATGGGTCAGAAAAAATGTGGACCGTGATGAGGTAGCACGACGTCCCCGGGGTATCTGGAGGTGGGCCGAGCTCCTTCCAGTGCGCGATCCGGAAAACGTGGTGTCCCTGCACGAGGGCGACACACCGTTAATCCACGCTAAAAGGCTGGGGGCAGAACTTGGCTTGACCCGTCTCTATATTCTCGATGAATCGCGGAATCCCACGGGCTCGTTCAAGGACCGGGGTGGCTCTGTCACCATCAGTAAATGTCGCGAGGTGGGTGTCGGACAAATTGTCCTGCCCTCGTCGGGAAATGCAGCCGCGTGCTTCAGTGCCTACTGCGCGCGCGGGGGGCTGGAGTATATTGGCCTCGTGCGGGACGATAGCTCTATGGTCCATTGCGTTCAGGTGGGGGCTTACGGAGCACTCACCCTGATCGCCGAGGGTGATATGCGTGATGGTTCGCGGTTGGCCGAGGAGGTTTCCAAAGAGCTGGGAGCACTTCACGCCACTTTGCCGCGAAACCATTACCGGATCGAGGGGAAGAAAACGGTTGCCTTCGAGATTTCCGAATCCCTGGGCTGGAAGGCGCCTGACCGCGTTGTGTGCCCGACGGCGGGTGGCACGATGGCTCTTGCAATGGACCAGGGGTTTCGCGAGCTGTTGGCGCTTGGTTGGATCGACCAGATGCCGCGAATCGATATCGTTCAAACGGATGGTTGTGCCCCTGTCGTGCGTGCACTTGAAGGCGGCGGAAAGGTTGAGCCCTGGGGGCCGCCCACCACCAAATCTGCCGGACTCACCAGTCCCGCACCCGCTTGCGGGGACCGAGTGGTGGATGCGGTTCGAAAATCCGGGGGTGAGGGTGTTCTGGTGACCGATGCGCTGAATTTCCAGTCTGAGTTCATGGTTGCCTCAAGGGAAGGATTGTTTTTGCAACCTGCTTCGGCCGCATCTGTGGCCAGCCTTCTGCCCGGGGTGCGAAAGGTGGCCCTTGGGAAGGATGAGGTGGTGGTGTGCATCGGGACCGGAACCGGAAAAAATGCGCCCGAAGTTACGGGCGAGGCACTGGGCGAGGTTGAACGGATTCCTTCGAATTTGGATGCCTTCCTCGCCGCGCGGGATCGCTGGCTCAACGGGAAAAAGTGAGGCAGTATTTTCGATTTCAATTTTGTGCTCTGCCAAAAGAGACCCGATGAGATTTTCAAATAAGCCGTGTTGCCTCGGCTGCATCACCGATATTCCCTCGCCACCCCCTCAGCCGGTGACTATTTCAAAGCTACCACCGGGTTCCTCCCTTCCTTTTTCCAGCTGATCGACATGGATCTTGACCTAGATATCTAATCAATAGCGACCCGATGACCCTCGGTCCATTTGTGGATACACGCAGCGTTGACCCAGAAATACTCTTGCTGTCTATTTGTGAATTCGTTATGGAAAAATTTTTAAAGGTTGAGAACAAGCAATGTTCAAATACGCTTAAGTGCACGTCTTTGCTAGTGATGGGTAGACTCGCCTATATGGCGGGAAGGCAAAGGATAGTCGGGCAAAGGTAAAATATGCATTGAAGGCCGAGGTGTTGATTTGAATAGGGGAGTCGCAGGCATTCATCGAATTCTCTGGCGATGGTCTCGACAAGTTGGGTCCCTATCGCGCGGTATACATCTCGGGTTTTTACAGGATGGGCGTTAACCAGCATCTCCTTGAGATTTTGTTTTCCGTCTAAATGCTATTTGACATTGACAGCACCGCCATAGCGGCAACCGAAGGACTTTCACATGTCGAAGACCTTCGGGGAATATTCTTAGAACGTTTCGATTACACAGATGACAGTGAGGATAGGAGGAGATTAATGTTCCCTAAGCGGTGAACGGTGGCGTGACGGAATTTTATAACTCGGCAGTGCCGACCCAATTTATTTCGGGGTCCATTCCCGATGAAGCCAGTAATATTGCCGGGCCCGTAAGGTGGTCCTTGAATTCGGCGGCTGGTATTTTTCCGGAGTCTTTTTCTCAATAATTTTTGGGTTACCTAGCGGAATGTGGGGTGAAATCTCTATTCCCAAGTAGTTTTCTGAAAGGAAATGCCTGTGCCTATCAGAAGTATAGTGGCTAGTTAGATGAGGTGTTTTTTTGGTTTCTTGCGAAGTCTCGCTCCGGGAAAAATTAATTGAATCGGGGCAAGGATATCCATCAAATTTTTACTTATAGACCGTGGGAGTCTCCCTTTTTCCTAGGCGATGCCTTCCTCTTTGAGGGACTGAACCGCCGACTCGAATCCCGCCAGGGTTTCTTCAATGATATCTGAAGTATGGGCTGTGGCCACTAAAGCGCGTGCGCCGTTGAAGTCAATCCCGTGCAGAATTAAGGCCTGCCGAAGAGCGCGACTTTTTTCGGGGTGTTTGGCGTTCAGGGTCATCCAGGGGACTCTGCGTACGTCTTGATCCTCGCCGTCATTGGGCGGCGATTGGGCTCCGTAGAAAATTTTCCAATCGCTGTGCTCGCCGTAGATTTTCCATGCGATCTTTTCACGGGCCAGAATTTCGTTCATTCCTCGCCGGAGTTCGGAGGCGGCCTCGTTCGCTGTGCAAATCGCCTCACCGTTGGCGATGGATTCTAGCATGGCCACCCCTGCGGCGGCCGATAGGGGATTTGCGTTAAAGGTACCGTGATGGGAAATTTTGGTTCTTCGGGTTTCCTCGGGAGATTCCTTGGTGGCCAAATGGGCGAGGATGTCCTCGCGCCCTGCCACCGCCCCACCTGGAAGCCCGCCCGATAGGATTTTTGCGAAGGTGGCGAGATCGGGTGTTACACCAGAAAGTGACTGTGCCCCGCCTGGAGCCACCCGGAAGCCAGTGACGACCTCATCGAAGATAAGGAGTGCGCCGGCTTTTCGAGTTTCCTCCCGGAGCGCCTCCAGAAAACCAGCCTGAATTGGGACCGTCCCGAAGTGAGGCCCCGTGGGTTCCAGGATAAGAGCGGCGAACTCCCCTCCCGAGAGAGCATGGCGAACGGAGGTGAGATCGTTCGGGGGGCACAGCGTGACTGCATCGACAATTTCCTGCATCTGGCCCGCCTCGGGTCGAGTGTCATAGGGCTCGCTCACGCCGATTTCGAGGCCTTCGTGCCATCCGTGAAAATGGCCAGAGAATTTAAGAATTTGGGTTTTTCCGGTGAAGGCTCGGGCGAGGCGCAGTGCCATGTGAGTGGCCTCGGTCCCGGAGGCGGTAAACCGCACGCGCCTGGCGCAGGGAACCAATCGCAGAATCCATTCCCCCCATTCGACCTCTTTGGCGTGACAGGCGCCATAGTGCGTCCCGCGCGTAGCCTGCTCACGCACTGCTTCCTGTATATGGGGCGGGTTGTGCCCAAAAAGGAGGGCCCCGTGACCCATCCAGTAGTCGATGTAGCGGTTGCCGTCCACGTCCCATTTGAGGGCACCATTGGCCCGCTCAATGTAGATCGGGAAGGGCTGCATACGCCGAGTATCGTGGGTGACGCCATCGGGAAATATCTTCCCAGCGCGCTCAAATAGAGACTGTGAAGAGGGCAAGGCCTCAGTGTAGCGGTCCTCGATTCGCGATGTGGCGCCGGTGTGCGGCATGATTTCCCCTCGCCCAATTAGTTTATGCAGAACCCACTTGCTTCGACCGGACGAGTATGAACGCCCTCCCTTGGCCGAATGCGCTCAATTCTGTTGAAGCTCTCTTCGAGCTGCCGATTGTAACCTGGCCCACCAAAATCCCCTAACTCCGACAAACTGTAGTCCAAAATAGGTGGGTTGACACCATTAACCCTATCTTGGATAGTGCCGAAACTCTGAAAAATAGATGTGGCAGGCCCTGCTTGGCGCTTTAGCATACGCAGTTCGTCCCGAGTCTTTTTTTGAAAGGAGGAGATAATGCGGCGAGTTATTACAGGAATTCTCAGTTTACTCTTGGTTGCGGCGTTCGTGGCCGTTCCGCGTTCCCATTCAGCCGAATCCTTACTCGTAAAAGTGAAGAAGCGTGGCGTTCTCATTGCGGGGGTGAAGTTCGATTTTCCGCCTATGGGCTTTATCGACAAGAAAACCGGAAAGTCCGCCGGGTTCGACGTTGACTTGGTGAAGGAAATTGCCAAGAAGCTGGGTGTTAAGACCAAATTTGTCCAAGCCCTCTCGAAAACGCGGATTCCGCTCATTATCAACGGAAACGTCGATCTCGTCGCCGCTACCATGACGCATAAGCGCTCGCGCGATAAGGTCATCGATTTTTCGATGCACTATCTCATCACGGGCCAGCGATTTATCACCCGCAGGGATACGGGCATCAAGCATATCTCCCAGCTTGCCGGTAAGCGCGTCGCCTCTGTCCAGGGGGGGAACGCGGGACCCAACCTTCTCAAGGTACAGCCCAAGGCGATCATCGTTCCCTTCCAGGAGCACACCGAAAACCTGCTCGCGCTGAAACAAAAGAAAGTGGACGCCATGGTCACCGACGACATCCTGCTGCAGTATTTTGCGAAAAACAATCCAGGTCTCGTCGTTCCGGGCAAGCTCTACACCATCGAGCCTTACGGGATGGGCCTTCGGGAGAACGACTCTGACTGGCGCGATTTCGTCAACGAGGTTCTCCTAGAGCTCTGGGAAACCAAGCGCTATCACGCGATCTGGAAGAAGTGGTTCGGCCGGAACCCGGATTTCTCGCTTCAGAATGTCTGGTTTCCGAAATAGGTTGCGTTTCAATCCTATCGCTGCGATGGATCGGAAAATGGCCGCCCCTCGTTGGGGGGCGGCCACCATGCTGCTGAAGAGGCACACATGAGCGGCGAAGACCGAGGCTTGGTATCCGGCGCCATGACGAAGATCCGCCGCTGGCAGCCCTTCGAGTCGCCCAGGGAGCGCAAGGCCTTTCTCCTCACCTGGGGGAGCGTGGCGGCTCTTGCCATCTGGTATTTCGTCTTCAAACTGTGGCCCTTCAATATTGAGACCGAGTTCGCCTATCAGTGGCGCTGGGGCGTCATCTGGGACTATAGGGGGTTTCTCTTAAAGGGCGTCGCGGTGACGATGTACATCTTCGCCTGGTCGCTCGTCATCAGTTTGGTTCTCGGCGTTTTTTGCGGGGTCGGGCGGACGACAGAAATCCGCTGGGTCCGCGTCTTCTCGACCTCCTATGTGGAAATCTTCCGGAACATCCCGCTCCTCGTCCAAATGTGGTGGGCCTATTTTGGCCTCCAAGAACTTGTAAACGTGTTCATGAACGAACCCTTCGGGACCCAGGTGCTGATCCCCAGCACTTTCGCATGCATTCTGGCGCTCTCGCTCTACACCGGTGCCTACATGGGGGAAGTGGTTCGATCCGGCATTCGATCTATCCCGAAGGGACAGTGGGAGGCTTCGCTCTCAAGCGGGCTGTCACGCTACCAGACTTGGCGGCATATCATCCTGCCCCAGGCGCTGGTCATCGTCATTCCACCCATGTCGAGCCAGGTGCTTAACATCATCAAGAATTCCGCGGTGGCGATGACCATCGCCATTACCGACCTGATGTTTTATTCGCAGAAAATCGAGGAAGAGACGTTCGCCGGATTCGAGGCCTATACTAGCGGCACCTTACTTTTCCTGCTTTTGACCCTGATGACAGTGGGCGTGATATATGGCGGCCAGAGGATGCTCGGGTTGAAGGTGCGCTCGGCCACCTGAGCCGGCCGACGGAGGAAAATTCCATTGGAATCGTTTTGGAAGTGGCACGTTATCCCTGAAAATTTTGGATTTTTCGTTCAAGGGTTTGGCCTAACCCTCCAGTTGTTTGCTTTGAGCTGGGGGGGGTGTTGGATCTTTGCCATCATTTTCGGGTCGATGCGCTATTCCAGGCTCTGGTGGCTCCGCGGTCCCGCCGCTGCAATCGTGGAGGTGGTCCGGGGAACGCCGGGCCTCCTGTTTGTTGTCTGGGTCTACTTTCTGAGCCGCCCCCTCGTGGGCTTTGCGCTGAGCCCGTTCTGGGCCGCGATGTGGGCCTTGATGATTCATAATGGCTCCTATGCTGCCGAGATCGTCCGAGCGGGTCTCGATTCGGTGCCGAGAGGCCAAATGGCGGCGGCGTACTCAACGGGTCTGGGTTATCTCCAGGCGATGCGATACATCGTGCTTCCCCAGGCATTACGGAACATGGCGCCAGCCATCGTGAACCGCTCGGTAGCCCTGTTCAAGAACACGTCGCTGGCTTTTGTCATCGGGGTGATAGAGTTTTTTCGCTCGGGTACCATCGTGAACGGCCGGGAAAACGCATCTTTTGCGGTCTTCACATTCATCGCCGTCGTTTATTTTGTTTGCTGCTTTTCGCTATCGCAACTGGGCAATCGTCTCGGGCGAAGGCCCGGTGCCATCGAGGATACTACAGCAGTCTGAGTCCTCCTGAATCCGGTTAAAGAATTTTTTCGAGAAATTGTTTCGAACGTTCTTCGGAGGGGTTTGAAAAGAACACGCTAGGCTCGCCCGTCTCGACGATGAGCCCTTCGTCCATGAAAACCACCCTATTTGCGACCTCCTTGGCGAATCCCATTTCGTGTGTCACCACGGCCATCGTCATTCCCTCGCGCGCCAGATCGAGCATGACGTTTAATACCTCGTGAATGACCTCCGGATCTAGAGCACTCGTGGCTTCGTCGAAGAGCATCACCTTGGGGTGCATGGCGAGCGCCCGCGCAATTGCTACGCGCTGCTGTTGGCCACCCGAAAGTTCTGAGGGGTAGCTTTCCGCCTTTTCAGGGATGCCCACTTTGGTGAGTAGTTCGTGAGCCAGTTTTTCGGATTTTTTCCGGTCCGAACCTCGGACCTTGATCGGAGCAAGCGTGATGTTTTGCAGGGCTGTCATGTGAGGGTAGAGGTTGAACTGCTGGAACACCAATCCCACTTCAGAGCGAAGTAGGGTCATGTTGGTCTTTGGGTCGGTGACCGACATGTTGTTCACGATGAGGGTTCCCGCCTGAATTCGCTCCAGTCCGTTGATGCACCGCAGGAAAGTACTTTTTCCGGAGCCGCTGGGGCCACAGATGACGACCACCTCACCCTCGGTGATTTCCATCGACACCCCGCGCAATGCATGAAATTCCCCGTAGTATTTGTGGACATCCTGCGATTCAATCACGACTTTAGCGTTCATGATTTCTTTCCTGGGATGAGTTTCGAGCACTTCCCGATTGGTCCATCAAAGTGTAATGGTCAGAGCTGTGCGACTCAAGGCTTATGTAGGCCAAACGGGGATTGGGCGGAGAGTTCCAATCGGGCGTGGCGTCCCTGAGGCAGTTTATTTCGTTTTTTTCGCGCAGATATGGCATTTTCCGTCCGGCATGTTTTCTCTGGCGGTATGGCATTCCTTTTTCGTGTCGTAGGGGCCAAGAACCATCCCGTTTGGAAGCGTCAGGCATAGGTTTGCCGAAATGGTGGGTTTTTTCTCTTCTTCTGAACACCCCGCGAGAAAAATGAGGGCGAGGACGAACAGGAGACGGGAAAATATATTTGTCAATTTCCAAGGTCTCCGGACATGAAATCGATACATCCTGCCAACCCTCCCAAAGGTGGATTACCCAAGCTGCTTGAATACTTCCCCAATGATGTTCATTCCGTTTTCAATTGTCGATTCGTCTACTGAATAGGTGAGGCGCAAGTGGCCTTCGCCTGAGGCGCCAAACTCCGAGCCGCTCCGGATTGCCACCCCAGACTCCCAAATTCTTTTGCGCACTTCAGCCGATGAAAGAGGAAATTTATGGCGGCAGTATAGATAAAAGCCTCCTTGAGGCTCGATGGGGAGTAGGCCAGGAATCTCCTTCGCCATTTTGTGCATCAAGCTGCCACGCTTGAAGTAGTCCTTCACCATCTCTGCGACACAGTCTTGAGGGCCGCGCAATGCCGCCGCGCCGGCCCGCTGGACGAAGCTGCAAATGGGCCCGTTGATGGATCTATGGACCCCGAAGAGGAGTGAGGTGATGGCCGGCGGCGTGACCATGTATCCTATTCGCCACCCCGTCATCGAATAGGTCTTTGATAGCGATTTTAAGAGGATGATTCGATCCTTGTGTTCCGTAAACGAGAGCAAGGGGGTATGCTCGTAGCCGGGTTGAAGGATTTGATCGTAAGCCTCGTCCGAAACCAGAAGGAGATCTTTTTCGGCGCAAAGTTCGACAAGTGCTTGGACTTCATCCCTCGTGTAAACGACGCCCGTCGGATTATTCGGATTGCAGAACAGGATCAGCCGTGTTTTGTCGGTTATGGCCATGCGGATGGCGCCGATGTCGAGGTGATAACCAGCGTTGTGGGGAACGGGGACAGGTATCGTGCCGAGCTGGCGAGCCACGTGGGAATAGAGGGAGAACGTCGGGTCCATGATGATGACTTCATCGCCTGGATCGAGGAAAGCGGTCATCACGGTGTAGATGCCTGAGCTCGCCCCATTGGTAGCGAAGACATCCTCGGGTAGGTATGCGGCTCCCGAATCACGGTGGACCGCTCCACAGACTTCCTTGAGGAATTCGGGATCCCCATGGCCGGGAGCATAGAAGGTGAGTCCTTCGTTGAGCGCGTCTTTCGCTACCCTGCAAATGTGTTCCGGAGTAGGAAACGAGGGCGTTCCGCTGTCGAGGCATATCATACCCTTGGGCCGTATGACGGTCATGTGGTTCGCCCGCTCGCTGTTAGCGACGCTTTGCACGTTCTGGGAGATATGGACCATTCATTAATTCCTCAGCAAAGAGATAACCCCAAAATTGACTAGGCGGTAGATTATAAGATGGAGAGAACCTGGATGCTACCCGAAATCTATCATTCGGCCCGGCAGCGCAATTCTGTCCGGTGATGCTTGGGAATCAGAGCGATTAGAAAAAAGTTAAGGGATGAAATTTTTCTGTATGGCCTCGCAAATTGGGGGGTTTCCCAATGAGACCTCTCTTTTGTTTGTTAGGATAAATAGTGCCCGTCCAAACGGAAGATAGCCGCCTGAGCACTTAACGTGAACCTAGGTTCCTGCTTGCGGGAATGGCTGATAGAAATGATTGTTATCACTGGATTCGCTGGGCGCACCTTGGGTGTCATGGCCTTTTGGTACTACCGGGAAATATTTCAGGACGGAACGATTCTGACCTTTGTCGGGGCAAATCGCCAGGCAGGTCAAATTCGCCCTCCCGCACACCTGGATAGGCTGGGGCGTGCACTTTTGGACTGGAATTTCTTATACTTTCTTGTGGGCACTCATTCTCGCCGTAGGTTTTCCGTTCTCTTTTGTCTTCAACCGCACCGTGGGCCTTGCGGTGTTACTAGCCCCGAGCTGGCTGACTACCCCCAGGGCTTGGCCCACCATCAAAATAGTTGCCGCCTTCCTACTTGGAAGGTGAATCCGGCAAGGGCGTTGCCGCTCAATTCGGCCAGGGGCCACCCCATCTGGAACCATTTGGTCCTCGTTTTTGTCCTCGTAGATTCCTTCAATACGGAGCTCATTTTCTCATGGAAAACCGCGGCTGGGGAAATGGGGGAGAACCCACGGTGCGCGGGTCCGGTGGGGAGCCTTTCCTACTAGTGCCGTCATGACGAAACCTTCCGAACTCTCCCTCGGTCGATTTGCGCCTCTCTTCTTTCTTCTAGCCGCTATGGTCTTATTTTTCGGGCTTGGGCTTGATCGCTATTTTACCTTCTCCAACCTCCGCGAGAATAGGCATCTCCTCCTCGCCTGGGTGGACTCCTCTGGGGTGGTGGCGACGACGGTTTACATCTTTCTCTACGCTGCAGTTGTTGCCCTCTCGGTGCCGGCCGGCGCCGTGATGAGTATCGCCGGGGGGTTCTTGTTCGGTGCGGTATGGGGGACCATCTACATCCTCATCGGAGCGACCACCGGGGCCACCGGCCTGTTTGTCATCGCCAAGACCTCGTTGGGCGATTTCCTGCTTGAGAAAGCGGGGCCCTGGATGAAAAAGATGGAAGGGGGTTTCCAAGAAAACGCGCTGAGCTATCTCCTAATCCTCCGGCTGGTGCCTCTCTTCCCGTTTTTCGTTGTGAACCTCGTCCCCGCCTTTTTGGGTGTTCGGCTCTCTACCTACATTGTTGCCACTTTTTTCGGGATCATTCCGGGGACCGCCGTATTTGCATTGGTCGGAGCCGGCCTTGGGAACATCCTTGACGGGGGAGGAGAGCTCAGCCTTACCGGAATCCTGACACGCCAGATTATCGCCGCTCTCATTGGTCTCCCCCTTCTTGCCTTTATCCCGGTGCTATATAAAAAAATCAAGGGCGCTTGAAGCGGAACTGGGAGCGCCTCCTCTCTCCGCGCGACCCATGGAACAAGGAGGTTCCCAGGGGGGAGGGGACCCACATTTTTCTGGATATCAGATATCCTCTCTCTGCCCCTGTTTGTGGTACAAATCCAACAATTTTGACGAAACATGTAAAATCAAAATGGAGATGCAAATTCTGGTTTGAACGGCGTGGCGCGGGCATCGTTGTGTAGTCTGGTAATTAATTCGAGTGGCCGGGCTCAAATTTTTATCGAGAGGAGCGACGCATGGCGGATTATTTTGAGAGGTCGTTGAAGGCCCACGAAAATGCCCAGGGAAAAATAGGCATTGACCAAAAAATTCCAATCAAAACGCGCGACGATCTCTCTCTTGCCTATACTCCGGGAGTGGCGCGCCCGCGTGAGGTCATTCTGGCGGAACCGGCGCGCGCCTTTGATTTGACAGTTAAGGGCAACAGCGTGGGTATCGTGACTGACGGCTCGGCGGTACTGGGCCTGGGTAACATCGAGGGCCTTGCGGCGATGCCGGTCATGGAGGGCAAGGCGCTTCTCTTCAAGGAATTCGCGGGAATTGACGCCTGACCTATCTGCCTGGACACCCAGGAGACCGAGGCGATCATCGAGACTGTTCGCCGCATCGCGCCCTCGTTCGGAGGTCTCAACCTCGAGGATATCGCTGCGCCGCGCTGCTTCGAGATTGAGGACTGACTTCAGGATCTGGAAATCCCCATCTTTCACGACGACCAGCATGGTACTGCCATCGTCCTCCTCGCGGCGCTTATAAACGCCGAGCACGTTACCGGGAAAAAGATGTGCGATATGCAAGTGGTCATTAACGGGGCAGGCGCGGCCGGGACTGCCATTGCAAAGATGCTCCTCTGCGTAGGCCACGATCCCGATATCTGCGTGCCTGTCAATGATGTCATTGTGTGCGATTCGAAAGGGGCAATCCATTCGGAGCGTAAGGGGCTCTCTCCCGAAAAAGAAGCTCTCCTCGCTTACACGAATACTGCCGAGCGGAGTGGACCACTCGGCGACGTGATCGAGGACGCTGACGTCTTTATTGGGGTGAGTAAGGGAAACTTGCTAAATGGAAACGGTGTGCGCCGGATGGCGGAGGGGGCCGTCATCCGGGCGATAGCGAACCCGGTCCCCGAAATCATGCCCGAAGACGCCCTAGCGGCGGGGGCGGCCATCGTTTGCACGGGACGGAACGATTTCCCGAACCAAGTGAACAACTCGCTGGCGTTTCCCGGAGTATTCCGGGGGGCGTTGGACGAATGGGCCCCGGCGATTATCTCGGCCATAAAGATCGCGGCAGCTCGTGCCCTGGCGGGTTCGGTGGAAAACCCTTCGCCCGAGGAGGTCATCCCTCATCCCCTCGATCGCTCGGTACCGGGGAAGGTGGCGGCGGCGGTCCAAGCGGCGGCCTAGCTGACAAGTAAATACAAGCTAATTGTCGGAAATTTTACGCTTACTTCCGATTTTTTTCCTTCTTCGCCGTTTTTCTCCTAGACCTCGCAACGCTTTTCGTCTTCAATCCAGGAGGAAGGATGGAAGACTTTTTTCCGCGCTTGAGTGAGGGGAACACATCGTTCCATGCGATGCGCGCGGCTTGGAGCATATAGGGCATCCCGCAGTAGGTTGCCATCTGGATAATAACTTCCATAATCTCGCGTTTGGTCGCCCCGCAATTCCATGCGGCCTGGATGTGGGTCTTGAGCTGTGGGTGTGCATTCGCCATCACGCAAGCCGATACCGCGCAGAGCTCCCGTGTTTTGTGGGAAAGGACGTTCCGGTCGTAGAGACCTCCGTAGCAGAAGTTCATGAACAGTTCCATGAACTCTGTCCCCCCCCATTCGGCCATGTCCTCGCCGATCCAAGTGACGAATTCCTTCTCCCAGAGCATCGCGCCGCGTTTGAGCGCGTTCGCTGGAATCTTCACCTTCTTTTTTGTAGCCATTTTTTCCTCTCATTTAAATAAAAGAGACCCGAAATTACCCCGCTTTGATCCCCTGCCGGATAGGGTGAAAATGATTCAGTCTCGGGGTTTTACCTATTTTTGCACGAATGCTTGGAAGGTGCGACTGACTGAAGGTGCGAATGTAAGAAGGCTTGAGGCTGGAATAAGACAGCCCATAGTAGTTTATTTTGTGACTGGTGAAATAGCGTAAGTACTACTTTTGACTGAAATCCTCAATCGGGTGGAGGCCCTTCATACCTGCCCGGATTCCGCTTTAGGAATACTGTGAGAGAATCACGTCTGCAGCTAGCAGGGCGAGGAGAGATACGCGAATTTATCGCATGGGAAGAGGCATTTGGCTGAGAGTAGCCCAAATTGTGGAGGCTAGGGGAACCTTTTTTTCGTGTAATAAGACTGAAACCGTGTGCGGGTTTACTCAGAGGAAGTGTTCTGGGCAGATTGGCACAGTTCCTAGCCCTTGCGTTAGGATGGCAGCATTTGACGGGAATGGTTTAGAAATCTCACCAAAGGGTTTGCAATGGACCTTGGCTTCATGCTGCGTGGCCAGTTCGAGCAGGGCGAAGATATGCAAGTGCGCTTCGGCGAGCTCATGGAGCAGGCCCGGATGGCGGACCGGCTGGGTTTTGCGTCAATCACCAAGGGCTCTCATTACAGTGCCTACCCCCTGCAGGATTTTCAGCAGCTCCCGTTTCTGTCTCGGGTAGCGACGGAGGCACCGAATCTGAGGCTTAATGCGGGGATTGTGCTCCTTTCGCTGCACAAACCGCTAGACCTGGCTGAGCAGCTTGCATCAATTGATGTGATGTCAGGTGGTCGACTAATTTTCGGGGCAGGGCTGGGTTACCGGGAAGTGGAGTTTAAGGCTTTCGGGAGCACCCAGAAAGAGCGGGTGAAGCGGTTTGAGGAGAACCTCGTGGCCGTCAAGCGCCTCTGGATGGAAGAGAAGGTCTCCATGACTGGTTCCCATTTTGAATTGTGCGAGGCTTCCTGTCCTCTGAAGCCTGTCCAGAGGCCGTATCCCCCTGTTTGGATTGGAGCCAATAGCGACCAGGGCATTCGGAGGGCGGCCCGTGTGGGGGATTGTTACTATATTAATCCGCATAACCGACTCGATACGACGCGCCGGCAGGTCGAAATATACCGGCGCGCCTTGGACGAGCTGGGAAAGCCCTTTCCGAACGAGCTACCTATGCGGCGGGAAGTTTTCGTTGCTCCCACGCGTGAGGAGGCCATTCGGATTTGTAAGCCATATTTGAAAACCAAGTACGAGGTGTACCACCAATGGGGTCAGGACAAGGCGATGCCCGAAGGGGACAACAATCTTGGATTGGATTTCGAGGAACTAATCCGCGACCGATTCCTTCTCGGTTCACCAAACGAAGTGGCGGAGCAAATGTTGTTTCTTTCCAGAGAATTTGGAGTAAACCATTTGATTATGAGTATCCAGTGGCCGGGGATGCCCCAGAGCTTGGTGCTCGAGACGATGGAAATTTTAGCCAAAGAGGTTCTTCCTAAGGTCAAGCAAGGGATTTAGAGGGGTTTTGACCCGTTTATTTGTCTAGGTATTTGAGGGTTCAATTTATGAGCAAGAATGTTCTGGCGGTCGATTTAAACTGGGATACGGGGAAAAGGATTTACGCTTCAGCTCGCGGGAATCACCTTATTGTGGACCGAATTTTCGACGATGGCCGCGAAGGTAGCGGGTTTCGCCCGACCGAACTAATTCTGTCAGGGCTTGGAGCCTGAATGATGGGAAACGTTCTGGAGTTTTGCCAGAATATGGGCATTCTCATAGAGAAACTATCCATCCGGATGGAAGGGGATCGTGAAACTAATCCTTCGCGTGTGGCTGTGATCCGAGCTTCTATGAGTTTGGATGGCGATATTCCAGAAGGGCGTGTTCAGACTATCTTTCGTGTAGCGCGGGGATGTCGTATCCACAATACGTTTGCCCAGCCTCCGAAAATAGACGTAAGGCTGATAGTCAATAGGGAACAATCCTGCGAGGCAGGATAGCGGGCCGGGACGAACCACCTAATTTTCTTGTTTCAATAATATGTTATTCATAGGAGAGCTAAATATGGTACCTCCCCTGGTTTCTCCCTCCTGGCTGGAAGTTCATTTAGACGACCCCGAAGTTCGCATAATTGAAGTAACTATGGCCGAGGATGACGCAACATACCGCGATGCCCATATTCCAAGAGCTACTTGGCAGTACTGGAAGGACTTGTGCTGGCATGAGAGCGACAGGGAATTCCCCGAGCCTGCCGAAATGGCTACTAGACTGGGGAAAATGGGCATTTCGGACGACGCAACGCTCGTCCTCTATGGTGATCCGGTACAGTTTGGCTCCTACGCTTTTTGGGCTCTCACCATGGGAGGGCACAGGGACCTCCGCCTCCTCGACGGTGGAAGAAAAGGTTGGGTCGATGCTGGGCGACCTGTGACTACCGAATTGCCCAACTTTGAGCCTGCCTCGTACACCCCCGGCGTGGGGGACGTTTCCATGCGCATGGGTCGGGATGATGTTTTGGCGGGCATCGGAAAGGCCGGACGGTTGCTTCTCGATGTCCGTTCTCTAGAGGAATATAGTGGTGAGCGGGTCATGCCTCCGTCTAATTTTGACCATGGTGCCGAACGTAAGGGCCGTATCCCTGGCGCGAATCACCTCTTTTTCCGAGGCGTCGTCAACGATGACGACACTTACAAGAGTCCCTCTGAACTCCGTGCACTCTTCGAGGAGGTCGGCGCCAGCGAGGCCGAAGAGATTGTCGGATACTGCCGCCTGAGCCATCGCGCTACTCTCGTCTGGTTTGCCCTCCACCACATCCTTGGCTACGAGAGCGTGCGCATCTACGACGGCTCCTGGACCGAATGGGGGAGCATTGTCGGCTTCCCGATCGAGCGGTGACTTATAAATTTTCTTAAGGGGAGTATTTTATAAATTCCTCGGAATGACCTACCAGAGGACCTTCGCGAATTCGTTGCTGATTGCACGCTCTTTCCGCCCTCCTTTTGCTGCTTTACTCCCAACCCCGTTATACTTGGGTGGAATTTCTTCGTTTTTCCGTCTGGTGGTTTCCGGAAATGAAAGCAAATAATTTAGCACGTCGGGCGATGCGCCGGTGGACGATTTTGGTCTTCCTGGCGGCGATCCTGGCCTTCTGGGGGACGCTCTCTTATCCGTTCCTGCACGATGACCTCTGGATTATCGAGCAGAATCCCGTTGTCCAGAATAATGGGCCCCTCCTCGATTTGTTCCGGAAGGACTACTGGGGGATGCGGGTGGATGAGCCCGCGCGCGATCGCCTCTTTCGGCCCTTAACCACCCTCACCTTGATTGCCAACCACGCGTTGGGAGAAAACGATCCCTGGGGTTACCGAGCACTCAATATCCTTCTTCACGCCCTGGTGAGCTTGTTGCTTTTGCGCCTAGGGCTTTGCCTGGGGCTGAGACCGGAAGCGGCTGCTACAGTAGCCCTGCTTTTTGCGGTGCATCCGGTGCACACTGAGGCGGTGAATGCGGTGGTCGGTCGGTCGGACCTGCTCGCGGCGGCCGGATTGCTAGGCGGGGCCATCCAGGCTCTCAGCGAGAGAAGAGTTGGCGGGGGAGCCTGGGGGAGGAGCCCCGAGAAGAAGAAGAAGGAGGCCACTGCCAAAAATTTAAAGGAAATGAACCGACTCGCAGTTTTTATCGGTCTGTGGTTTGCGCTGGCGCTTTTCTCCAAGGAGAGCGGTGTGGCCTTTCTTCTTTGGGCAGTGCTCTGGGTGGCGTGGTGTCGGTGGCCGGCGGCGGAGTGGTTCACGATGGACCGTGAAGGTCTGGGAAGAGCCGCGGTGGCGGCAGGTGTGGTCTTAGGCCTTTATTTGGTGATGCGCTACGGGGCGCTGGGTATGTGGTCACGGCCGGCCCCCCCCTCCATCCTGGACAATCCACTGGCCCATGAGGGTTTCGCTGGGCGGATTGCAGGAGGACTAGGAGTCCTGGGCCGATACCTGGGGCTTCTCGTCTACCCCCGGCCGCTAACTATAGACTACTCCTACGCGCAGATACTTCCTTGGAGCCGGGCGAGCCTAGCCTGGGGATCGCTGGGATGTTTTTTCATAGCGGCTTGGGGCTGGGCAGCTTGGCGTTGGAGGTCGGGGCGCCCGGAAGTGGCTTTTGGGCTAGCCCTTTTCCTGGCGGGCTATGCCCCGGCGAGCAATCTCGCCGTTCCAATCGGAACCATCATGGCCGAGCGCCTCATATACATCCCTTCGGCCGGGTTTTTTATTGCCTTCACTCCCGCGTTAGCGGATTATTTGGTTTTCCGTGGAAGAAGGGTGTTCATAGGCGTGCTGGCGGCGGCGGTACTTTTGTACGGAGGCATGAGTTGGGAGCGCAATGGGGATTGGTCTGGCTACCTGGCTATCTGGGAGAGCGCAGCGCGCGTTTCGCCGAACAGTGCGCGGGCGCTTCGCCTCTACGGGCAATCCCTCAATCGTAAGGGGAAATTCTCTGAAGCTATCGCCCCGTTAAAAAAGGCGACCAAGATACTTCCGGTGTACGACCCTGCCTGGACAGAACTGGGGATTTCTCTTATGCAAAGCCGGCGGGAAAAGGAGTCCGAGGCCGCCTTTAAGGAAGCTCTCCGCTTGAATCCCCGTGCCCCGGAGAACCTCCTCGCCATCAGCGACTTGTATCTTGGCACAGGTAGGTTAAGGGAGGCGAGTTTTTATTTGGAGAAGGCAGTTTCCCTATATCCGAATTTTGTAGAGGCCCGGTTCCGGCTCGGCAATCTATACTTGAAGCAGCGCAATATCTGGCGTGCGGAGGAGGAGTACCGGGCGGCTCTTTCCGCAGCACCTGGAAGAGGGGACATCCATCATAACTTGGCGCTGATCTTGTTTGATTCGGGCGATATCGAGGGCTCCCGTCGTCATGCACGTCGGGCCGGCCAGCTGGGCATACGCCTCCGGCCCGAATTCATGCGGCTGCTGGGATTCTTGCCGCAAGGTGGCCGGACGCCAAAGTCGAATGCTATAAAATAAGGGTTGAAGTTTCCATCTAAAACCTATTAAATTTATTGTTGTTTAGCTGCCCGTCCAAAAGGTAGGACATTTCGTGCGCTGTCCGAACCGGAAGTGTGGTTTCGTAACATTTGATATCCAAGATGGTTGCCCAAAGTGCGGCAAATCAGTCCCAAATCCAATCGTCAGGACCATTAGCTCCCGGACCCCCCGAAAAAAGGGTGGGGGGTCCAATTATCTTTCCTCCCTCGCATTCGGTTATATCCCCCGTTTCTACGGAAGCGAGAACGATCCAGGGATAGTCTCTCTCCTTGGCGATGCTGCTGTCGAGGTCTCATCTTACATCCCGGCGGCTGCGGTGGTGGGCGCGGAGGATTTGTTCGCAGATTCAAGTTCAGAGGAACTGGAGTCCACCGAAGGAGTTGTGAGTGGTTCTGAGGCTGACGCGGTGGAGGAGCCTGCGCTGGAGGAATTTGATTCTGTCCTTTCCGAAGGGTCCGAAGAGCCTGAGGCCGTTGCTGAGCCTGTTGCGGAAGAGGAGGACCCGCTCGCGGAACTGGATTCAGGGGAACTGGAGTTCACCGAAGGAGTTGTGAGTGGTTCTGAGGCTGACGCGGTGGAGGAGCCTGCGCTGGAGGAATTTGATTCTGTCCTTTCCGAAGGGTCCG
>Ga0315336_1002650_pt1 | contig 26536 bp, 25 predicted proteins | sample ASW5metaG_FD_204512 | JGI IMG/M metagenome (GOLD analysis project Ga0315336, IMG submission 204512) | Ammonia-oxidizing marine archaeal communities from Monterey Bay, California, United States - ASW #5 | ecosystem: Environmental > Aquatic > Marine > Intertidal zone | place: USA: California... | reverse complement strand
GGCCGCGCGCTTCAGCGAGGCCGCCTTCTTCTTGCGGGCGTCCGCGTCGAGGATATCGATCTGGCTGAGCGCGACGATCTCGGCCTTCTCCGCCAGACCATGGCCATAGGCTTCGAGCTCGGCGCGCACCGTCTTGTAGGCCTTGCCCGGGCTTTCCTCCTGCGCCGAGACCAGATGGAGCAGCACGCGCGTCCGCTCGACATGGCCAAGGAACCGGTCGCCGATGCCTACCCCCTCATGCGCGCCCTCTATCAGGCCGGGGATGTCGGCGAGCACGAATTCGCGGCCGTCGACGCGAGCAACGCCGAGGCCGGGATAGAGCGTGGTGAATGGATAGTCGGCGATCTTCGGCTTGGCGGCGGTGACGGCGGCAAGGAAGGTGGACTTACCGGCATTCGGCAATCCGACCAGGCCGGCGTCGGCGATCAGCTTGAGCCGGAGCCAAATGGTCAGTTCCTCGCCCGGCAGGCCGGGATTTGCGCGCCGAGGCGCCTGGTTGGTCGAGGTCTTGAAATGCTGGTTGCCGAAGCCGCCATTGCCGCCCTTGGCGAGCAGGAAGCGCTGGCCGACCACGGTCAGGTCGCAGATCAGCGTTTCATTGTCCTCGGCAAAGACTTGCGTGCCCGCCGGCACCTTAAGCGTGATGTCGGCGCCCTTGGCCCCTGTCATGTTGCGGCCCATGCCGTGCATGCCGGTCTTGGCCTTGAAATGCTGCTGGTAGCGATAGTCGATCAGCGTATTAAGCCCGTCGACCGCTTCCGCCCAGACATCGCCGCCGCGGCCGCCATCGCCGCCATCCGGGCCGCCGAACTCGATGAATTTTTCGCGCCGGAACGAAACTGATCCGGCGCCGCCGTCGCCGGATCGGATATAAACCTTGGCTTGATCGAGGAATTTCATCGTCGTTTCGAGTTTCTGCTGATGTCCATGAGCGATTGCTCTAAGGCATGCCTTAAACCAAGGCAGGGCCAAGGGCGAGGCCGATTTGTGACTAAAGCGCCGGATGCCATTTGGCGTAGAACGCGTTAGCACTGGGGCAAGGGCGTGACTGGAGGGGCGCGCAATGAGGATCGTTTCCTACAATATCCAATACGGCATCGGCCTCGACGGCAGATACGATGTCGGCCGCATCGCCGATGCTGTGCGCGGCGCCGATGTGATCGCGCTTCAGGAAGTGACCCGCAACAACCCGCGCAACGGCAGCCGCGACATGGTGGCCGAACTCTGCGAAGCGCTGCCCGATTATTTTGCCGCCTATGGCAGCAATTTCGAGGTCAACATCGGCTCGCGCCTCGAGAACGGCCGCGCCATCTCGACTTCCTTCCAACTCGGCAACATGGTGCTGTCGAAGACGCCCATCCATCTGTCGCGCAATCTCCTTCTGCCGCGCAGCCGCAGCCTTGAGACCATGAACTTCCAGCGGGGCGCCCTGGAGGCGCTGATCGAAACGCCCCTCGGCTTCATCCGCTTCTACTCCACCCATCTCGACCACCGCAGCCCGGTCGAGCGCCAGGGCCAGATCCGCTTCCTGCGCCAGCGCCTTTTGAACTACGCCCTTGAAGGCGGCGGACTGTCGGGCATTCCCGAGATCGGCCTGCCGGACCTGCCCTACCCGGAAGCCTTCATCGTCATGGGCGATTTCAACATGCTGCCGGGCTCCCCCGAATATGTCGAGCTTGCCGGCCGCCCCGACCGTGAATTCGGCATGCCGCTGACCGCCGATCTGGCCGTCGATGTCGCCCAGCGTCTTGCCGTCGCCGGGCTGGTCACCTGGGTCGATCCCGAGCGGCCTGAAGACCAAAACCGCCACAAATGCATCGACTACATCTTCACCAGCGCCTCGCTCGCCAAGTCGCTGAAGCGCCTATGGAACGATCGTGACGCCGTCGGCTCCGACCACCTGCCGCTATGGGCCGAACTGAGCTGACCTACTTTGCCTCGATCCAAGGTGCGACGCCGAGGTGTGTTGAGATTCAGGTCAGACCGAGCCGAAAACACTGATTTTCGAGAACCGGAGCGGAGCGTACTTAAGTACGTGAGCACCGGAAGCGCAGAAAATCAGTGTTTGCAGGCCGGCCTCACCTGAATATCGGCACACCTCAAAAGTGCACCCAGTTGCGGAGACTGGTCCACGTCTTCCTGTCCAGCCGATAGCGCTCGACCGGCACCTGGCCGGCGACGATCGAATTCAGCATGCCCTGGCCGGCATACTGGAAGCCGCATTTGTGGATCACCCGACGCGAGGCCGGATTGATCACCCTGGCCGAGGCGTGCAGTACATGAATCGAGGTCCGCTGGAAGGCGAGGTCGACCAGCGCATGGGCGGCCTCGGTGGCGTAGCCGCGCTTCCAATAGGGCTCGCCGATCCAGTAGCCAAGTTCCAGCCCGCGATCGGTGGTGTTCAAGCCGGCGCAGCCGACGAAAGTGCCGGTGTCCTTGAGCGTCAGCGCATACACGATGCCGGCGCGGCGCGACGCCGCCATGGCCAGGAAGGTGCGTCCCTCGGCTTTGCCATAGGGATGCGGCATACGGGCGAGCATTTCGGCGACATGCCGGTTGTCGGCAAGCGTGACGAGTTGCTCGAGGTCGCTGTCGCGCGGGGCGCGCATGACCAGCCGCTCGGTGGCCAGCACCGGGCAATCGATCGCGTAACTTTCGTCTTCGGTGTCTTCCGCTTCGGCAACCATTTTAGTCCTCCAGGGCAAGAAATGAAAAAGGCGAGAGGGCAAGCCCATCTCTCCTGATCCTTTTCCTGGCCTGGCCAGACACCGGTTCCCGAGATGGGCGCCGGTGTTATGGTGCGGAACCGGCTACTCCGCTGCTTTGGTAATCGGGTTCACCGATACGTAGGTTCGGCCGTTGGCTTTCTTGTTGAAGGTGACCGCGCCGGCTTCGAGCGCAAAAAGGGTGTGGTCCGTGCCCATGCCGACGTTGACGCCGGGATGCCACGAGGTGCCGCGTTGGCGGATGATGATGTTGCCCGGGATGACGGCTTCGCCGCCGAACTTCTTCACGCCCAGACGCTTGGAGTGCGAATCGCGACCGTTGCGCGACGAACCGCCAGCTTTCTTGTGTGCCATTTGACTAACTCCGATGCGCCCTGAGGCGCTTGAATGGTCTTATGAACGCGTTCGCGTTCCGTTTCAAGTCCGTGCCGGCGACGATCGTCGCCGGAAAAACTACTTCTTCGCCAGTTCCTTGGCCTGCTCGCGCCAGTCCTTGATCTGGTCGGCGCTGAACGGCATGTGCTCGTCGATCTTGGCCACGTCCTTGTCGCTGAGCTTGGCGAGCTGCGCGAAGGTGATGATGCCCTGCTCGGCGAGGTCCTTCGCCGCGACCGGGCCGATGCCCTTGATCACGGTCAGGTCGTCCGGCTCGCCCTTCGGCGCCTTGAACAGCGGCGCGGCCTTCGCTTCTTCGCCGGCGGCAGCCTCGGTCTTGGGTTCCTTCTTGGCCTTCGGCTCCTTCGCAGCGGCCTCGGCAGCCACTTCCGCCTTCGCCTCGGCCTTGGCTTCCGGCTTCGCGGCGGCCTTCTTCGACGGCTTGGCGCCACCCAGCAGGATCTCTGAGATCCGAACGGTGGTCAGAAGCTGGCGGTGGCCGATCTTGCGGCGCGAATTCTGGCGGCGGCGCTTCTTGAAAGCGATGACGGTGCGGTTCTTGCCCTGCTCCACGACTTCCGCCGTGACCAGAGCGCCGTCGACGAACGGGGCGCCGAAGGTGACGTTCTCGCCCTCGCCATGCGCGAGCACATTGCCGATCTCGACGATATCGCCGACCTTGGCTTCGAGCTTCTCGATCTTCAGGAGATCGTTGGCGGCGACGCGATACTGCTTGCCGCCCGTTTTGATGACTGCGAACATTTTTTGCCTTTCGCTGTTCGGTCGGCCTCGATGAGCCGCCTCGGGCGGTTCGGCCGTCTTTTTGTCAGTCTGCGGGTTCAAAAAACAAGCGGCGCGGAAGACCCTCCACGCCGAATGCGGGCTGTCCCTAACCGAAGGTTGCGCCGGAGTCAAGGCAAGCGGGCCGCCCATCGCGATGGACCGATCGGCGTCGCCGGCGAATATCGGGCTGCGCCATCTCCGTTGCCTTTCGCCGAAGCTGGAAATCGCTCGAATAAGGCCTTGTAACTCCGGCGGCCAGCCGTTATCTAGTGCGCCGCGCCGGCAACGGCCGACCATGACCTCGCGGAGAGGTGGCAGAGTGGTCGAATGCACCGCACTCGAAATGCGGCATACTCGCAAGGGTATCGGGGGTTCGAATCCCTCCCTCTCCGCCATTTGCCGCCGATTACACGCTATAGTGCGATATCGCCGCCGATCACCGCATCGCCAACTACTGGCAAAGCGAACCGCCGATATAGGCGACAGCCCGGTATCATGAGAGTGGCGACAGCAGCTTACGACCCCAATGTCGCCGTTCGGAGTGCTTCCGGCGCCATCCAAAACTTGCCGCTCGGTTCGGGACAGTACGGACGGCAGAGCGGGCTGCGAGGGCCCGTGCGGAGCCAGTCCCACTAGACGGCAAGCTGCAGTTCTCGTTCAAGTGCACTGTAGGTCCAGTCGCCCCCTCTCTATTTACGATGCGAACTGCTTCCGGTGAGCGGGAATCTCTTCTGTCGGAGGTACGCGTTGGAGCGACGGGGCCGGTAATCTCGTACGCAGCCGTTGGTGAATTGAACCAATGAGGAGCCGCTGCTGAATTTTGACGACACTATCAGAGACATGAATTGACAGGCCGCCAAATTGATGACACAGAGCGCGTCATGAATTTGGAGATTCCGCCTTGTCCCTAACCCGCGCCTACCACAGCCCCATACGCTCGGCACAGCTCCGCGAGACACGCGAGGCCATACTTTCCGCCTTGTTCTCTCTGATGGGGTCCGCGTCGGTCCCGGACGACATCAGTATGGATGCGATCGCCGCAGAAGCGGGTGTGCAGCGCCGCACGATCTTCAGGCACTTCGAAAACAAGGAAGAATTGCTGCGGGCATTCTGGCCATGGCTCAATGCCCGCATCGGCGCTTCGGTCAAGCCAATGACCCCGGAAGATATTTCGGGCGGTCCGCGGCAAGCGTTCCCCCTTTTTGAAGCGCACGAGGCCTCCATACGAGCATCGATCCACTCCCGCACCGGGCGAGAGATGCGGGCGGGCGTCATTGCGGATCGGCGCCGGAACTTCTCGGCGGCACTCGCTCCCGCTCTCGGCAAGCTATCGCACGGGGAACGCCAGAGGATCGAGGCACTCGCTCACCTGCTCTACTCCGCCTCGGCATGGGAGGTTCTCAAAGATTATGGCGGTCTCGACGGCACCCAGGCCGGCGAAGCCGCTTCCTGGGCGCTCGAATTGATCCTGTCCGCGATCAACCCGGGCGAGACTGCGGCGGACGCAACCATCGCAGCCAAAGGAGATACGCGATGACCATAGAAGTGAATACTACCTCCAATGCCGATTGCCGTTGGGTGGTCGCCGACAAGATACGCTTCCTGGGCAATCTTCCGGGCTCTCCGATCGAGCTTCTGGACATCGAGGTGCCTGCTGGCTCCGGAACTCCGCCCCACACCCACGAGGCAGCGGAGCTCCTCTATGTATTGGAAGGAGAACTGACAGTGCGGCAATTCGGAGCGGAAATTCCTCCCTTGGTCATCCATGCCGGCCCTGGAACATCGGTGAAGATTCCATCCCGCGTACCTCACAACTATGTCAATGAAAGCAGCAAGCCGGTGCGCATGCTGGTGATGCTTGAGGCCAGCATGGTGGCTTTCTTTCGCGATATCGGATCCGCCGAGCCGACAAGCGGCGCCCCGGACTTTGCGCGAATTGGCGCTGCCATGGAGAGACATGGCATTGAAGCACTCGCCAGTGCCGCCTGAAACCACATAGCTCTCGATCGCGCCGGCACCAAGGTGCCGGTGCAACTTGCTCGTCGCTCCAAGGCTGCCGGTCCCGGGGGTATAAGCTAGACATTGATGGCTTTCGGGACCTTCACGGGGATGACGAATGCCTGGATTGCAGGCGCGTTACTGCCCGAGCCTGTCAGTCAGATGAAGGGCAGCTTTCCCGGCGAAATCGCGAGAGACCTGCCTGTCTGTTTCCCACCCCATCGCCATTCGCTCGTGCCTTAAGTTCTGACGGTTATAGCGTAGACGTCGTTCTCCGACCGCGCGCCGGAACCCCGACTCAACACCACGCGTCTCGAGCGATCCAAACTGGCCCCGTGAAGCAGCGCACAGTCGCGTGACAAAAATCCGGCCATAGTCGATGCTATATGATCTCAGGCGATCAACCCGCGGAGGGCCTTCGACATGCGCTCTGGGTGGAACCCGACAGTGTCTGGCGGCTTCGCAACGAGTGGCAAGGGCATCGGGCCGACCATGGCGGTTGCCCTTGCAATTGCGTTTTCCCTTTCGCCTTCGCATGCGGAAGCCGCAAAGCACCGCCTGCCGAGCGACTACAGATGGGGCCGTTGCCTGCTCGTCGTTGCGGGCCAGACCCGCATTTCCGGAAAATGCTCCTACCAGATCGAAAAGGGTGGCGATTTCAACATCCAGGGGCCCAAGCAGGTTTTTGCCGGCATCGACTATCCCGACACCAATAGCGGGGCGGGTGAAATGTCCAGGGATTACTGGGCGGTAGTCTACAAGGACGGCGATGCCTGGGCCGGCTATTCGAACGCGGATATTGCGGCGACCCACGGCGACGAAAGATGGGAAGACCTTCGCCGCGAGGGCGCCTGCTACGTCGGTAAAGACGTCAGGATTTGCCTTTGGCATTAGCCGGCTCAAGCTGATGCCTGGCCGCTGAAAGGGCCTGGCGGGGCCTTCAGTCCGACCCGTTCGCCTGATGTGCCGCGATCGCGCTCAGGAAAACCTCGCCGAACTCCTTGAGCTTGGCGGCGCCGACGCCGTTCACCTCAGCGAAATCGTCGAGGTCTTGCGGGCGGCGCTCGGCCATTTCGATCAGCGTGCGGTCGGAAAACACCACATAGGCCGGCACCTGGCGCTCCTTGGCGAGCCGCAGCCGCAGCGTCTTGAGCGCCGCCAGAAGCGATGCGTCGACGCCCTCGCCGTCCATGGCGGTGCCCTGCGCGGCACGCTTCCTGCCGCGCTGGAGACGGTCCCGGCCCTCGACACGATATTCGAACGCAACCTCGCCGCGGCCGAGCGCCCGGCCGCTTTCGGAGATGGCGAGGCCGCCATGGCCGTCGGGATCCGGCACCAGGAAGCCTCCGGCGACTAGTTGCCGGATGAGCGACAGCCAGACCGGCTTCCGGTGCATGATGCCGGTCCTGAAGCTGGCGAGGTTCTGATGGCTTCTCGCCAGAACCTTTTCGGTCTCATGGCCAAGCAGAATGTCGATGACATGGGCGGCGCCGAAGCGCTCGCCGCTCTGCGCGACGGCCGAAAGGATGATGCGCGCCTCGGCGCTGCCGTCGGCGCGCGGCGCCTGGTCGAGGCAGTTGTCGCAATTGCCGCAGGCCCGGGCTTCCTCGCCGAAATAGCCGAGCAGCACCTGGCGCCGGCACTGCGCCGTCTCGCAATAGCCGATCAGCGTGTCGAGCCGGCGATGCGCCCGCCTTTTGTGCTCGGGCGAGGTATCCTCGTCGTCGATGAACATCCGCCGCGTGCGGATGTCGCCGGCACCGTAGAGCATATGGGCTTCCGCCGGGCGGCCGTCGCGCCCGGCCCGGCCGATCTCCTGGTAATAGGCCTCCAGGCTGCCGGGCAGGTCGGTGTGGAAGACATAGGCGACGTCGGGCTTGTCGATGCCCATGCCGAAAGCGATGGTCGCCACCATGACGACGCCGGACAGGCTCATGAACGCGTTCTGGTTGGCCTCGCGCGCGTCCTTGCTCATGCCGGCATGGTAGGCGAGCGCGCGCACGCCGTTCTTCTCCAGGAAAGCCGCCATTTCCTCGGTTTTGCGTCGCGACAGGCAATAGATGATGCCGCTCTTGCCCTGGTGACGCTCGATGAAGCGCAGCAGCTGGCGCTTGCTGTCTTGCTTGGGCTCTATCGCCAGCTTGATGTTGGGCCGGTCGAAGCCCAGCACCAGGGTCTCGGCGCGCCCGGCGAACAGTCGCGCCTCGATATCGGCGCGCGTGGCCTCGTCCGCCGTAGCCGTCAGCGCGATGATGGGGACTTGCGGAAACAGCCCGCGCAGCCGCGACAGATCCTCATACTCGCGCCGGAAGGCCGGGCCCCATTGCGAGATGCAATGCGCTTCGTCGATTGCGATCAGCCCGACGTCGAGCCGGGAGAGGGCTTCGAGCATCCGCTCCGTCATCAGCCGCTCCGGCGCCATGTAGAGCAGCCGCGTCTGCCCGGACGCGACGCGGCGCCAGGCCGCTACGTTGGCCTCGCGGTCGAACGAGGAATTGATCGTTTCGGCGGGCACGCCCGCAAGGCGCAAGGCGGCGACCTGATCCTGCATCAGCGCCACCAGCGGCGAAACCACGATGGTCAACCCGCCCTTGACCAGCGCCGGAACCTGATAGCAAAGCGACTTGCCGGCGCCCGTCGGCATCACCGCCAACACATGGCTTCCGGCGAGCAGCGCCTCGATGACGGCGGCCTGTCCGGGGCGGAAGTCGTCGAAGCCGAACACATCCTTCAGGACACGCCGCTTGTGGTCCTCGGCCCTCAGGCTGGCTGCCTGTGGCGGCATCAGGCTGACACCGGACAGACGTTCGTTTCGGGAAGGTGCGAAGAGCAGACAAGTGATTCACCACGTGATGCCTTGGAGTAGCGCAGCCCTCATCGGGTCACAACCGCGCTTTGCAGGTCACCCTGTCATCTCGTGCCAATGCGGTCATCGAAAAGCCATGGCTGGCACACTGGTCGGAGGGCTCCAACTGCTATGGTTCGATGCATCCATTGCCGGCAGCGACCGCGGAAGGAGCCTTCGTATGATCGACCCAGCCACGCTCATCACCTACATCGCGGTCGTGTTCGGCTTCGTCTTCATTCCTGGGCCGGCAACGCTGCTCACCGTCGCGCGGGCGACGAGCTCGGGCACTAAGGTCGGCATCGCCACCGGCGCCGGCGTCGCGGCGGGTGATGTTATCCACACCATCATGGCCATTGTCGGCATCTCGGCCATCATCGCCGCCTCGGCGATGCTGTTCAGCATCATCAAATATATCGGCGCAGCCTATCTGGTTTATCTCGGCATCCGCGCCATTGTCGAAAAGGCGCCGGCCGATCTCGCGGGTGGGACGCTGCCGATCTCGGCGGGAAAAGCCTTCCGGCAAGCGATCCTGACCGAAGTGCTCAATCCGAAGACCGCTCTGTTCTTCCTCGCCTTCCTGCCGCAGTTCGTCCACCCGCAAGGCGGTTTCGTGATGCTGCAGCTGATGGTGCTGGGCATCATCTTCGTCCTGCTCGGCCTTTTCAGCACGGTCGTCTTTGCCCTCAGCGCGGGCGGCCTGGGCTCCTTTCTGCGCCGCAATCCGGGGGTGCTGAAATGGCAGGGCAAGGTGGTCGGCGGCATCTTTTGCGCGCTCGGCATACGGCTCGCGCTGCAGCAGCGCTGAATTTTTTCCCGGCCTGCCGCCAGTCAGTCGCCGTTAAACCTATCTTCACCATAATGCGGCACCGTTGCGGTCCTGCGGCGATGTTTGAGTACCGCGGTGGCGCGACCAGCGCCAGGCAACAGGCCCGCGCCCACGGCGCGGGCTTTTCCTTTGAGAGGCGGGTGCTCAGCTGAGAAAATCAGCCCGGCAAGGCGCAAAGCTGTCGACCAGCCGCCCGGCCTCCAGCGCCTTGACGCCATGCACGAGGTTGGACGGCACGATGAAGCTGCTTCCTGTCTCAAGGATCTCCGACCGGCCGTCGATGGTGACCTCGAAGCAGCCCTCGGCAACGTAACTGGCCTGCACATGCGGATGCGAATGCAGCGCGCCGACGCCGCCCTTCTCGAAGACGAATTCGACCATCATCAGCTCGTCGGTATGAACAAGCACGCGACGGCGGTTGCCGTCCGGCGTTGGCTCCCAGGTTTTTTCGCCCGCATGGGAAAAGATATCGCGCATCGTTCAGCTTCCGTTCGAAATCGGCAGAAAGGTCATCGGGCCAGCCAGCCGCCATCGACCGGCATGACCGCGCCATGCACGTAGTCCGAAGCCGCCGCGAGCAGGAACACCGCCACGTCGCCGATATCCGTGGGTCGGCCCCAGCGCGCCGCGGGTATGCGCCCCAGGATGGCGGCGCTGCGGTCGGGATCGGCGCGCAAGGCTTCGGTGTTGTTGGTTTCGATATAGCCCGGCGCGATGCCGTTGACGTTGATGCCTTTCGCTGCCCACTCGCAGGCAAGCAGCCTCGTAAGGCCGAGCACGCCGTGCTTCGAGGCCGTGTAGGAGGCGACACGGATGCCACCTTGGAAGCTCAGCACCGAGCCGATGTTGACGATCTTGCCGCGCCGTCCGGGCTCCGCCAGCACACGCCTTGCGAAACCCTGGCAGAGTCGAAAGACCGTCTTCAGATTGACGTCCATTACCTCGTCCCAGTCGGCTTCGCTCAGATCGACCGCATCGGCGCGCCGGATGATGCCGGCATTGTTGACGATCCCGTCGAGCGGCCCGCTCTCGTCCCAGACCCGGTCGAGCATGGCGACGGCCTCGCCCGGATCGCCAAGATCCGCTTCGACCGCCTCGAATCCGCCTCCCGCCGCCGCGACTTTGCCGGCGGTGTCGTCCATCGCCGAACGGCCAACGCCGATGACGGCCGCGCCGGCGCGCGCGACGGATATGGCGATCCCTTGCCCAATGCCGGTGTTGGCGCCGGTGACCAGGATGCGCTTGCCGGCAAGGCTGAAGGCCGAAAGGTCGCTCACCGCAACTGGTCCATCGCCACCTGGTCGACGTCGGTGTAGTCGACATTGTCGCCGGCCATCGCCCAGATGAAAGCGTAGTTGGAAGTGCCGGCGCCCGAATGGATCGACCAGCCCGGCGACAGCACGGCCTCCTCGTTGCGCATGACGATGTGGCGCGTCTCGTCGGGCTCGCCCATGAAATGGAAGACGCGTTGGCCCTCGGCCAGGTCGAAATAGAGATAGGCTTCCATGCGCCGGTCATGCACGTGGCAAGGCATGGTGTTCCACACCGAGCCTGGCGCGAGCTGCGTCAGGCCGACCACGAGCTGGCAAGTCTTGACGCCGCCGGCATGGATGAATTGGAAGATCGAGCGCTCGTTGCTCGTCGTTTGGCTGCCGAGGTCGAGCCGCCGGGCGTCGCCGATGTTGATCAGCTGGCCGGGATAGGCCCGATGCGCCGGCGCGCTCAGCAGATAGAATTTTGCCGGCTTGTCGGGCTGCGCCGAGGCGAACGAAACCTGCTCTGTGCCCAAGCCGAGATAGACCATGTCGCGCGCCGCCATCTCGTAGGGCTGGCCGTCGGCGGTGATGGTGCCGACGCCGCCGATGTTGACGGCGATCAGCTCGCGGCGCTCGAGGAACGCTTTGGTGCCGGTCGGCTTGATCGGCTCGAGTGGCAGGATCTCGTCGACCGGCATGGCGCCCCCGACGACCATACGGTCGTAATGCGTGTAGGTCAGGCGTACGAGACCGGGCTGGAAAAGCCCGTCGATGTGGAAATGTTGGCGCAGCTCGTCGGTTCCCATGGCCGCGGCGGCGGCCGGATCGACGGCGAAGCGCGAAGAAAACGCGGTGTGTCTCTGGTCCATTTCTATCCTTGCCTGACGGTCACTCGGTCGATGCGGCTTTCAGCGACTTGGCATAAAAGGCCTGCCTTGCCTGCAGCCGCTCGCGATAGCGCTGCTGGCTGCGGCTCAGATGCGCGCGCATCGCCTCGCGCGCGGCATCGGCATCGCCCGCCGAGATCGCATTGAGGATGACGAGGTGCTCGCGCTGCAGGCCGCGCTGATACTCGTCCGACTGGACGATCTCGGTCGACCAGGGCGAGGTCACGTCGCAGGGAATTGCGCGACGTCCGAGCACATCGAGCATCTCGACATAGAACGGGTTGTTGGTGGCGCTGGCGATCGCCCGGTGAAAGGCGAGGTCGGCCGGGCCGGTCGGCTGGCTGGCGAGCAGCAGCCGCTCGAACTCGAAGAAGGCTTCCTGGATCGCGGCCTCCTGCGCGGCGTTGCGGCGGATGGCGGCCAGGCCCGCCGACTCGATCTCGATCGCGAGGCGGACTTCGAGCACGTTGAGCGCGATCGAATCCTTGCTGCCCATGTCGGCGGCCAAGACGCCAAAGGTCGTCGAGATGTGCTCGGTGACGAAGACGCCGGCGCCTTGCCGCGATTCGACCAGGCCATCGGCGGCAAGCTTGGCCAGCGCCTCGCGGATGACCGTGCGGCTGACGCCGAAGGTCTCGGTCAGCTGGCCTTCGGTCGGAAGCTTCTGTCCAGGCGGAACCTCGCCTGCCAAGAGCTGCTTGCGGATCGCCGCGACCACCGTCTCCGACAGTTTCGGTTTGCGTTCGACCCTGAGATCCGTTGCGCTATCGGCCACCTGATCTGCTCCTAATGAAATAGGCTTGGCAGCCACAATGATATGGCCGGCACATAGGTGACAAGCATCAGCACCGCGAATGCCGCGCCATAGAAGGGCCAGATAGACCGCATCGCCGTCCAGATCGGAATGCGGCCAATGGCGCAGCTGACGAACAGCACCGCCCCGACCGGCGGAGTGCAAAGGCCGATGCCCAGATTGAGGATCAGGATCACGCCGAAATGCACCGGGTCGACACCGTAGGCCATCACGACAGGCAGGAAAATCGGCGTGGTGATGATGATAAGCGGCGACATGTCCATGAAAGTGCCGAGGATGAGCAGGACAACGTTGATCAGAAGCAGGATGACCAGCTTGTCGCTTGAGACCGACTGCAGAAAGGCGACCAGAGCCGCAGGCACGCGCAGATATGCCAGCAGCCAGCCGAAGGCTGCGGCGCAGCCGATGATCATCAGCACCATAGCCGTCGTGCGCACCGCCGCGCTGGTCGCGGCGACGAAATCGCCCCAGCTCATCGAACGATAGATGATGAGCGTGACGAGGAAAGCGTAGACGATGGCGATGCAGGAGCTTTCCGTCGCCGTGAACACGCCGGAGCGGACGCCACCGAAGATGATGGCAATGAGGATGAGGCCCGGAATGGCGGCGAACAACAGTTGCAGCGCCCGGCCGAAGCCGGCGAACGGCTCGGTCGGATACCCGCGCCGGCTCGCCACCCAGTAGGCGGTTATCATCAGCGCCAGCGCCAGAAGCAGGCCCGGGATGACGCCCGCGGTGAACAGGTCGGCAATCGAGATGCGGCCGCCGGCCGAGATTGAGTAGATGATCATGTTATGCGACGGCGGGATCAAAAGCGCGATGATGGCGCCGACCGAAGTTATGTTGACGGCATAGTCGATGCCGTAGCCGCGCGCTTTCATCTGCGGGATCATCAGCCCACCGACGGCGGACGCATCGGCCACGGCCGAGCCGGAGATGCCTCCGAACATCGTCGATGCCGCGATGTTGACCTGCCCCAGGCCTCCGCGCAGGTGTCCCACCACCGATCCGGCGAGCGCCACCAGTCGGCCGGCGATGCCGCCGCGCACCATCAGGTCGCCGGCAAAGATGAAGAACGGGATTGCCATCAGCGAAAAGACGCTTACGCCGGAGTTCAGCCGCTGGAACACCACCACCGGCGGCAGGCCGAGCACGATGATGGTGGCGAAGCTCGCCACCCCGAGGCAGAAAGCGATCGGCGTGCCGATGAGCAGCAGGAAAACGAAGGTGCCGAAGAGTACGGTCAGCGCCATGGATTCACACCTCCTCGCCGGTGGCATGGATGTCGGTATCGACGGGCAGGCCGGCAAAGCGCCCCGCGAGGCGCTCGAGCGAAAACAGGCAGACCATCGCGCCGCCAAGGATGACCGGCAGGAAGGCCACCCCGCCGGGCAGCATCAGCGACGGCATTACGGTCTTCCAGGTGAGCCTTGCCAGTTGTACGCCATAGACGATCATGCCGGCGCCGAAAGCCAGCACGACGACGTCGGAGACGGTGCGCAGCACCGCCTTGGCCGAAGCCGGCAGAAAATAGAGCAGCACGTCAAAGCCAAGATGGGTACGCTCGCGCACTCCGACGGCAGCGCCCAGGAAGATGAACCAGCCCATCAGCAGCACCGAGAAGGCCTCCGTCCAGCTCGGCGAGCGGTTGAGCACGTAGCGCGAGAAAACCTGCCAGAAGATGATGATCGTCATCAATGTCAGTCCGGCGCCGCTGATCCACAGCGCCAGCCTCGCCAGGCCCGACAGCAGCCGTTCGGCGCGCAGCCAGAATGCGCTCGAGCCCAGCCGCGCCATGGGCGGCGCGGAAACCTCCGCGCCGCTCGGCTTATCGTCCATGCTGGTCATTTCGCGGCCTGGATGCGCGCGGCGAGGTCTTTCAGCTCCGGCGTCGACAGATACTTGTCGTAGACCGGCTTCATCGCATCGATCAGCGGCTGCTTGTCGATCTCGCTGACCTTGACGCCAGCCTTCTCGACGATGTCGCGCGACTTCTTCTCCTGCGCGTCCCACAGCTCGCGCATCTTGATCACGCTGTCCTTGGCCGCCTGGCGCACGATCGCCTGGTCTTCCGGCACGAGCTTGGCCCAGCTTGCCTTCGACATCACCAGCACTTCCGGCACGATCTGGTGCTGGTCGAGCGTGTAATGCTTGGCGACCTCGTAATGCTTGGCGGATTCGAAGCTCGGCCAATTATTCTCGGCGCCATCGATAACGCCGGTCTGCAGCGCGGAGTAGACCTCGCCATAGGCCATCGGCGTGGCATTGGCTCCGAGCGCGTTGACCATGTCGACGAAGACGTCCGACTGGATGACGCGGAACTTCATGCCTTTGAGATCGGCGATCGAGGCGATGTCCTTCTTGGTGTTATAGAAGGAACGCGCGCCCGAATCGTAGAAAGCGAGGCCGACGAGGCCATGCGGCTCGAAAGCCTTCAGGATCTCATCGCCGATCGGTCCGTCCATGACATGGCGCATATGCTCGACCGAGCGGAAGACATAGGGTAGCGAAGGCACCGCGGTTTCGGGCACGATGCCGTTGAAGGGCCCCATCGACACGCGATCGAGGTCGATGACGCCGGATTGCGTCTGCTCGATCGTATCTTTCTCCTCTCCGAGCTGCGCCGAATGATAGACCTCGATCGAATAGCGGCCGTTTGTCCGCTGCTGGATCAACTCGCCCATGTATTTGACGGCTTCCACGGTCGGGTAGCCGTCCGGATGTGTGTCCGACGAGCGGAGCACGGTTTCAGCATTGGCAACGCCAATCACCAGCGAGCCGAACGCGAACGCGGCCACCGACAATTTCGAAATAGGCAACATGACTTTCCTCCCTCCTAAGATCATGGACGTCCCGGCTCAGAGCCGGTACGCCTTCTTGGCAAGCGTGTAGGCAAGCTCCCGCGCCAGCTCGTGCGCCTCCTCCTCTCGGATGCGGTGCTCTGCGACCAGCCGCGCCAGGAAGGCGCAGTCGACGCGGCGAGCGACGTCGTGGCGCGCCGGGATCGACGGGAAGGCCCGCGTGTCGTCGTTGAACCCGACGGTGTTGTAGAAGCCTGCCGTCTCGGTTGTCATCTCGCGGAAGCGGCGCATGCCTTCCGGGCTGTCGTGGAACCACCAGGCCGGCCCGAGCTTCAGGGCCGGATAGACGCCGGCGAGCGGCGCCAGCTCGCGTGCATAGCTAGTCTCGTCCAGCGTGAAGAGGATGATCGTGAGGTCGCGCTCCAGCCCAACGCAGTCGAGCAACGGCTTCAGCGCCGCGACATAGTCGGTGCGGGTCGGGATATCGAAGCCTTTGTCGCGGCCGAAACTCTGGAAAACAGAAGACGAGTGATTGCGCCAGGAGCCCGGATGGATCTGCATGACCAGGCCGTCGTCGCGGCTCATCTTGGCCATCTCGGTCAGCATCTGGGCGCGGAACAGTTTTCGCTCGCGCTCATCCTCCGAGCCGCGGCGGACACGGTTGAACAGTTCCTGCGCCGCCGCGTCGGAGAGATTGGCGGTTTCGGCGGTCGGATGGCCGTGATCGGACGAGGTCGCGCCGAATTCCTTGAAAGAGGCGCGGCGCTTTCGGTGCGCGTCGAGGTAGCCCGTCCATGTGCCGGTGTCGCATCCGGTGATCTCGCCGAGCCGATCGAGATTGGCCGGGAACCCTTCGAAATCGGGATCGACCACTGCGTCCGGTCGGTAGGCGGTGACGACGCGACCTTGCCAACCGCTGTCGCGGATCGTTCGGTGCCATCTAAGGTCGTCGAGCGCGCCTTCGGTCGTCGCGATCACTTCGATGTTGAAGCGCTCGAACAGGGCTCGAGGCCGATAGTCGTCGCGCTGGAGCACCGTGGCGATCGTATCGTAGGCGCGGTCGGCAGTGGCGGCAGTGAGCGGCTCCCCGATGCCGAACAGATGCTCGAGCACATGGTCGAGCCAGAGCCGCGTGGGCGTGCCGCGAAAGAGATAGTAATGCTCGGCGAAGCGCTTCCAGATGGCGCGGCCGTCGGTCTCGACGGGAGCCCCGTCGAGCGTCGGCACGCCGAGCTCCTCCAGGCGCACACCCTGGCTGAACAACATGCGGAAAATGTAATGGTCCGGCACAATCAGCAACTGCGCCGGATCCGGAAACGGCTCGTTGAGCGCGTACCAGCGTGGGTCGGTGTGGCCATGCGGGCTGACGATGGGCAGGTCTTTCACACCCGCATAAAGGGCGCGGGCCAATGATCGCGTTTCCGGCGCGAATAGCAGGTCCGGATCGGTCAATGCGGCCACTTGGTTCCTCCCAGGCTGCCCTATTGGTAGATTGCCCAGAGATAATGTCAACATACAAAAATTATGTAGTTGTATGATGACATTCTGAAGAAACGCGGCCATTGTGCGCGAGGACAGCGGGTGTTAGGTCGCTGCCGTCGTTTCGCCTCGATCGGAGACTTCGCTTCCATGAACGGTCGCCTGTCCAACGCCACCATCGCGAAGCTGCCGGCCGAAGTTCTGGTTCCTCGCTACGCCCGCGATTCTGCGACCCCCGGCATTGTCCATCTGGGAGTCGGCGCATTTCACCGTGCCCACCAGGCGGCCTATATCGACGCATGCCTGGCGGACAGCGCGACCGAATGGGGTATCGTCGGCGTCTCGCTGCGCAGCCCCGATACCCGCGATGCTCTGGCGCCGCAGGACGGGCTCTACACGCTGGCTGTCAGGGACAGCGCCGGCGAACAGTTGCAGGTCATCGGCTCGATCCAATCCTTGCTCGTCGCCCCGGAGGACCCTGGCGCGGTGCTCGCCGCGCTGACCGACCCGCGCACCCGCATCGTCACGCTGACCATCACCGAAAAGGCCTACCTCAGGGCAGCCGACGGCACGCTCGACAGCGTTCACCCCGATATCGTCCACGACCTCGCCAACCCCGGATCGCCGAGGACGGCGCATGGATTTCTGATTGAGTCGCTCGCGCGCCGTCGCGCCGCCGGCACACCGCCTTTCACCGTTCTTTGCTGCGACAACCTGCCGGCCAACGGCGCCACGCTCCATCGGCTACTGATCGAGTTCGCGAAGCTGCGCGATGCCGACCTCGCGCGCCATGTCGCCGACGACGTGACCTTCCCGTCTTCCATGGTCGACCGCATCGTCCCGGCGACCACCGACGCCGACCGGTCGCGCATAGCGCAACAGCTCGGCGTCGAGGACGCCTGGCCGGTAATGACCGAGCCGTTCCGGCAATGGGTGATCGAGGATCGCTTTCCTGGCGGCCGGCCGGCCTGGGAGAAATTCGGCGTCACCATGGTCGGCGACGTCGGCCCGTTCGAGGACATGAAGCTGAGGCTGCTCAATGGCGCGCATTCAGGCATCGCCTATCTCGGCCTGCTCAGCGGCCACGCCACAGTCGACCGCGCCTTCGCCGACCAGTCGATCCGGCAGTTCGTCGACCGGCTCTGGTCCGAGGCCATTCCGACGCTGCCTCAGGACGGCGGGCTCGACCCGATCCCCTACACGGCCGAACTCGCCGCGCGCTTTTCCAACACAGCGCTCGCCCACCGCACCGCGCAGATCGCCAATGACGGCAGCCAGAAATTACCGCAGCGCATCATCGCCTCCGCGCTCGCCAGGCTGGAGAGGGGCGTGCTGCCGGAACATCTGTCACTGGTTGTCGCCGCCTGGATCGCCGCCTGCGCCGCGCGCGGCAGGACTTTGCCGGCGGGCCATTTCACCGATCCGCTGGATTCTGCCCTTGACGACCTGTTCGGCCGCGACCTGCCGACGGCCGAAATGACGGCGGCCGTGTTCGATCTCGGCGGCTTTGCCAAGGGCAATGCTGAGCACCGGAAATTGATCGAGCTTGTCGCCACGCATTTGGCCCATTTCGAGCAGGGTGGTCCGAAGCTGGCCCTCGCCGCGCTCGGCATTTGCAACAAGAACGTAACGTCCGAATAGCGGTTTTCCGTCACGGAGTGCGCCCGACAAAGCAGGCCGCAATGTCTCGCAAACACAAAGAGCGAGACAAACCGAAAATCGGACAACAAAAAAGCGGGGCAAGCCCCGCTTTCTCAATCCCTCGCAGACAGCCCAATTAGGCCGGCAGCAGCGCGCCTTCCAGCGTGGTGAGCTGGCTGAGGAACTGCTCGGCGCGGCTGCGCGCCATGTCGTCCTTGGCGTCGGCCGCGTCTTCCCTGGCCTCCTGGATGCGGCGGGCAAGGTCGGCGCGGTCGATGTCGTTCACATGCACCGCCGATTCGGCAAGCAGCGTGCAGCCGGACGGCAGGATGTCGGCGAAGCCGCCGAACACGACATAGCGGTCTTCCTTGCCGGACGCGGCCTTCACAGTGACGACACCGGGCTTGATGGTGGTCATGACCGGCGCGTGCTGCCCCATCACCGTCATCTCGCCTTCGGCGCCCGGGATGACGACGGACTCGACCTGCTCGGAAACGAGCAGCCGCTCCGGCGAGACCAGTTCGAACTTGAAAGCTTCAGCCATGGTGTCTCACAAACGCTTGGATCGAAATAGCGCGGACGCAAACGCCCGCGCCATCGAATGAGTAATTAAGCCGCTTCAGCCGCCAGGCGCTGCGCCTTCTCGACCGCCTCGTCGATGCCGCCGACCATGTAGAAGGCGGCTTCGGGCAGGTGGTCGTAGTCACCGGCACAGAGGCCCTTGAAGCCCTTGATGGTGTCGGCGAGGTCGACCAGCTTGCCCGGCGAGCCGGTGAACACTTCGGCGACGAAGAACGGCTGCGACAGGAAGCGCTCGATCTTGCGGGCGCGGGCCACCGTCTGCTTGTCCTCTTCCGACAGCTCGTCCATGCCCAGGATGGCGATGATGTCCTGCAGCGACTTGTAGCGCTGCAGGATCGACTGCACCTGGCGGGCGACCTGATAGTGCTCCTCGCCGACGACCATCGGGTCGAGCATGCGCGAGGTGGAATCCAGCGGATCGACGGCCGGGTAGATGCCCTTTTCCGAGATCGCGCGGTTGAGCACGGTCGTGGCGTCGAGGTGGGCGAACGAGGTCGCCGGCGCCGGGTCGGTCAAGTCGTCGGCCGGAACGTAGATGGCCTGCACCGAGGTGATCGAGCCTTTGGTCGTGGTCGTGATGCGCTCCTGCAGCGCGCCCATGTCGGTGGCCAGCGTCGGCTGGTAGCCCACGGCCGAAGGAATACGGCCGAGCAGCGCCGACACTTCCGAGCCCGCCTGGGTGAAGCGGAAGATGTTGTCGACGAAGAACAGCACGTCCTGGCCCTGGTCGCGGAAATATTCGGCGACCGTCAGACCGGTCAGGCCGACGCGGGCGCGCGCGCCCGGCGGTTCGTTCATCTGGCCGTACACAAGTGCGGCCTTCGAGCCCTGGCCGCCGCCCTTCTTGTTGACGCCCGATTCGATGAACTCGTGATAGAGGTCATTGCCTTCGCGGGTACGCTCGCCGACGCCGGCGAACACCGAGAAGCCGCCATGCGCCTTGGCGACGTTGTTGATCAGTTCCTGGATCAGCACGGTCTTGCCGACGCCGGCGCCGCCGAACAGGCCGATCTTGCCGCCGCGAGCATAGGGCGCGAGCAGGTCGAGAACCTTGATGCCGGTGACCAGGATCTGCGCTTCCGTCGACTGGTCGACATAGGCCGGAGCCGGCTGGTGGATGGCGCGCAGCTCGACGCCGTCGACCGGGCCTTCCTCGTCGACCGGCTCGCCGATGACGTTGATGATGCGGCCGAGCATGCCCGGGCCGACCGGAACCGAGATCGGCGCGCCGGTGTCGAAGACCTCCTGGCCGCGGACCAGGCCTTCGGTCGAGTCCATGGCGATGCAGCGCACGGTGTTCTCGCCGAGATGTTGGGCAACCTCGAGCACCAGGCGGCTGCCGACATTGTCGGTCTCGAGCGCGTTCAGAATGGCCGGCAGGTGATCCTCGAACTGCACGTCGACGACGGCGCCGATGACCTGGCGGACCTTGCCGGCAGCGCCGACGCGCTTGGTCGCAAAGGCCGGCGCCTTGGCAGTCGCTTCCGCCTTGGCGGAGGCTGCGGTCTTTGCCGGAGCGGCCGCCTTCTTGGCCGGAGCGGCCTTCGCCGCCGCCTTGGGGGCCTCTGCCGCCTTGGCGGCGGTCTTCGGGGTAGCTGCTTTCGCCATCGTCTTTGCCCTTTTCGTCTATCCGTTGTTCACGCCGTCCGCCGGATGTCCCGCGCGGCGCGCGATTAGAGCGCCTCGGCGCCCGAAATGATCTCGATCAGTTCCTTGGTGATCTGCGCCTGCCGCTGGCGGTTGTAGGTGATCGACAGCTTGTTGATCATGTCGCCGGCGTTGCGCGTCGCATTGTCCATCGCGCTCATCTTGGCGCCCATCTCGCCGGCCGCGTTTTCCAGCAGCGCACGGAAGATCTGCACCGCGATGTTGCGCGGAATGAGGTCGGCGAGGATCTCGCCCGGCTCCGGCTCGTATTCGTAGACCGAAGCGGCGCCATTGCTCGTCGCGGCGGCGGAGGCCTGCGCCGCCGGGATGATCTGCTGCGCCGTCGGGATCTGGCTGATCACCGATTTGAACTGCGAATAGAACAGCGTGCAGATGTCGAAGCCGCCCTCGTTGAACAGGTGGATGACCTTGCGCGCGATCGCGTCGGCGTTGACGAAGCCGAGCGTCTTGACCTCGCGCAGATCGACACGCTCGAGGATCAGCGAGCCGTAGTCGCGGCGCAGTATGTCAAAACCCTTCTTGCCGACGCATATGATCTTGACCTGCTTGCCGTCGGCAAGCAGCCTGCGGATATGCTCGCGGGCGAGGCGTGCGATCTGCGAGTTGAAGCCGCCGCACAGGCCGCGCTCGGCGGTGCAGACGATGAGCAGATGCACGTCGTCCTTGCCGGTGCCGGTCATCAGCGCCGGGGCGTCGCCGCCACCGCCGACGGCCTGGGTGATGTTGGCCAGAACCGCGCCCATGCGTTCGGAATAGGGTCTGGCTGCTTCCGCCGCTTCCTGCGCGCGACGCAGCTTCGCCGCGGCGACCATCTGCATCGCCTTGGTGATCTTCTGCGTCGCCTTGACCGAGGCGATGCGATTACGAAGGTCTTTTAACGAAGCCATGCTTCAAACCTGATCCCGTGCGTTCGGCTTCGTTCAAGCGAAGGTCTTGGCGAAGGCGTCGATTTCCGCCTTGAGCTTGGCGCGCAAATCGTCCGACAGCGCCTTCTCCGTGCGGATGGCGTCGAGCACACCCTTGCCGGCCGAGCGCATGTGGCTGAGCAGGCCATGCTCGAACTTGCCGACCTGATTGAGGGGCAGCTTGTCGAGATAGCCGTTGACGCCGGCGAAGATCACCGCGACCTGTTCCTCGACCTTGAGCGGCGAGAACTGCGGCTGCTTCAAAAGTTCGGTCAGGCGCGAACCGCGATTGAGCAGGCGCTGCGTTGCGGCGTCGAGGTCGGAGCCGAACTGCGCGAAGGCAGCCATTTCGCGATACTGCGCGAGCTCGCCCTTGATCGAGCCGGCGACCTGCTTCATCGCCTTGATCTGCGCCGAGGAGCCGACGCGCGACACCGAGAGGCCGACGTTCACCGCCGGGCGGATGCCCTGGAAGAACAGGTTGGTCTCGAGGAAGATCTGGCCGTCGGTGATCGAGATGACGTTGGTCGGGATGTAGGCCGACACGTCGTTGGCCTGCGTCTCGATGATCGGCAGCGCGGTCAGCGACCCGTTGCCGTTGTCGTCATTGAGCTTGGCGGCGCGCTCGAGCAGGCGCGAATGCAGGTAGAACACATCGCCCGGATAGGCTTCGCGACCCGGCGGGCGGCGCAGCAGGAGCGACATCTGGCGGTAGGCGACGGCCTGCTTCGACAGATCGTCGTAGCTGATCAGCGCATGCATGCCGTTGTCGCGGAAATACTCGCCCATGGTGCAGGCGGTGAAGGGCGCCAGGAACTGCATCGGCGCCGGATCGGAAGCGGTGGCGGCGACGATGATCGAATATTCAAGCGCGCCGCGCTCTTCCAGCACCTTGACGAACTGCGCGACGGTCGATCGCTTCTGGCCGACGGCGACGTAGACGCAGTAGAGCTTTTCCTTCTCGGGGCCGTTGTCGTGCACCGACTTCTGGTTCAGCATCGTGTCGAGGATGATGGCGGTCTTGCCCGTCTGGCGGTCGCCGATGACCAGCTCGCGCTGGCCGCGGCCGACCGGGATCAGCGCGTCGATGGCCTTGAGGCCGGTCGACATCGGCTCATGCACCGACTTGCGCGGGATGATGCCGGGCGCCTTGACGTCGACACGCTTGCGTTCGGTTGCCTTGATCGGACCCTTGCCGTCGATCGGGTTGCCCAGCGCGTCGACGACGCGGCCGAGCAGGCCCATGCCGACAGGAGCGTCGACGATGGCGCCGGTCCGCTTGACGGTGTCGCCTTCCTTGATGTCGCGGTCGGCACCGAAGATGACGACGCCGACATTGTCGGCTTCGAGATTCAGCGCCATGCCGCGGATGCCGCCCGGGAATTCGACCATCTCGCCGGCCTGGACATTGTCGAGGCCGTAGACGCGGGCGATGCCGTCACCGACGGACAGAACCTGACCGACTTCGGAGACCTCGGCCTCCTTGCCGAAATTCTTGATCTGGTCTTTCAGAATTGCGGAAATTTCCGCGGCGCGGATGTCCATCAGCCGACCTCTTTCAGTGCAAGCTTGAGCGAATTGAGTTTGGTTTTGAGCGACGTATCGATCTGGCGCGAGCCCATCTTGACGATCAGCCCGCCGAGCAGCGACGGATCGACGGTCATGGCGATGGCCACGTCCTTGCCGGCGATGCTCTTCAGCGTCGCCTTGAGTTCAGTCTGCTGCGCGGCCGTCAGCGCATGCGCCGAGGTGACCTCGGCGGACGCCTCGCCGCGATGGTCCGCGGCGATCCGGCGGAAAGCCTTGATCATGCCGGGCACCGCGAACAGGCGCCGGTTGCGGGCGACGACGCGCAGGAAATTGCCGACCAGGCCGGTGATCCCGGCCCTGTCGGCGATAGCGGCGATGGCCTTTGCCTGGTCCTCGCCGGAGAACACCGGGCTGTTGATCAGGCGGCCAAGATCCTCGCTGCCGTTGAGCATCGCCTCGAAGCTGGCGAGGTCGGCCTCGACCTGGGCGATCGAATTGTCCTGCAAGGCAAGCTCGAACAGCGAGCCTGCGTAGCGTTCTGCGACAGCTGAGATTGGCGATGACGATTGGGCCACGGACCGTCTTTTCTCTTGTCTGACAGGCCGCAGATTGTTGGCGCGAGCAAAAACTCTGGCTAAATCTTTGACCTTATTACAAATTTTCAAGCACGGAGATGCGGCTTCCGCTATCCCCTGCCGAAAGTCGATTGCCGTCTAGCACAGGCTTTTTAAGACCGCAATGCATCGCCCGGCATGGTTTTCACGCACTTTTGTCGCATCAAGCGGCGAAGGCCAACCTTAAGCGCCGGATTAGTCACCAATTCACGGCACAAAGCCGAAGGCAAAGGCCAGCGGCAGCGCCGCCAGCGCCAATTCAACCACGATGGAAACCCAGTTGAAAGGGGTGTTGGCGCCGTCCGACATCATCGACAGCAATCGGCCGAAGGCGGTGAACAGCCAGGAGAAGCCCAGCGCCATGTAAAGCAGCGGCTGCGCCAACAGGATGCAGCACAGGCTGACGCCGAGATAGAAGCCGGACATGCGGCCGCGTCCCTCGGCGATCGCCGCGGCTTTCTCCGGCCTTGGCTGCAGCCGCAGCACCCGAAACGCAAGGCCCGGCGCCAGGAACAGGAACAGGCCGAGGGCCAAGGTTACGACGGCGCTCGACCATGCCAGCCATTCACCCTGGCTCGCGGGCCACGGAAACGCGAAGTCCATAAGATCCCCTCATGTTCCTTATTCTGAGACAGCGGCATTTTAGCCAGGGAATGAAAGCGCGCCAGAGGACGGCCGGCACATTAGAATCGCGCATCAGGCCAGCGCGAAGTCGACAGCGGCCTGCGCATGGATGCGCGTCGTGTCGAACACTGGAACGTCGAAATCGCGCTCGCCGATCAGCATGGTGATCTCGGTGCAGCCCATGATGACGCCGTCCACCCGGTCGTCGCGACGCATCCGGGCGACTTCGTCGAGATAGGCGGTTCTCGATTCGCTTCTGACGATGCCCCGGCAGAGTTCGTCATAGATCACCTTGTGCACCATGTCGCGGCCGGCCTGGTTCGGCACCACCGGCTCGAGGCCGTATTTGTCGGCGAGCCGGCCCTTGTAGAATTCCTGCTCCATGGTGAAGCGCGTCGCGAGCAGCGCCGGTCGTTTCACGCCTGCGTTGACCACGGCACGCCCGGTCGCGTCGGCGATGTGGATGAGCGGAACGGAGATGGCGGCCTGCACCGTGTCGGCCAGCTTGTGCATGGTGTTGGTGCAGATCACCAGGCCTTCGGCGCCTCCCGCCTCCAGCCTGCGCGCGGCATCCACCAGAAGGGCGCCGGCGCCCTCCCAGTCGCCCGCGTGCTGCCGCTCGGCGATCTCGGCGAAATCGAACGACCACAGCAAGAGCTTTGCCGAATGCAGCCCGCCCAGCCGTTCGCGCACGATCTCATTGAGCAGGCGGTAATAGATCGCCGTCGATTCCCAGCTCATGCCGCCGGCCAGCCCAAGGGTTTTCATAGGTGGTGCTCCGTTGGGAGGGATCGACTTTCCCACTTATAGGAAGCTCTGCGGGTCGATGTCGACCTGCACCCTGACCGAGCCGCGCGGCTTCGGTCCCGCGGCCAGCATGGCGCGGATGAAGCCTTGCATGTCGGCGCGCCGCTCGCCCTGCACGAGCAAGCGGAAGCGGTGGCGGCCGCCGATCAGCGACAGCGGCGCCTCGGCCGGGCCGAGTACGAAGAGATCGGAGGCCGTCGGTGCCGTGCGCCTGAGGGCCCTCGCATGGCTTTCCGCCTCGCCTCGCGTTGCCGCGCTCACGATGATGCCGGCAAGCCGGCCGAATGGCGGCAGCCCAGCCCGCTCGCGCTCGGCGATCTCGCGCTCGTAAAAGGCTTCCGAATCGCCGGAGATGATGGCCCGCATCACCGGATGGTCGGGCTGGTAGGTCTGCAGGAGCCCGAGACTCTTCTTGCCGGTGCGGCCGGCGCGGCCGGTCACCTGGCTGAGCAGCTGGAAAGTACGCTCGGCGGCGCGCGGATCGCCATTGGCGAGGCCGAGATCGGCGTCGACCACGCCGACCAGCGTCATGCCGGGAAAATTGTGGCCCTTGGCGACAAGCTGCGTGCCGATGACGATGTCGGCCTCGCCATTGGCGACGGCCTCCAGTTCGAGCCGGAGCCGGCGCACGCCGCCCAGAATATCTGACGACAGCACAATGGTGCGGGCATCGGGGAAATGCCCCACCACTTCCTCGGCGATGCGCTCGACGCCTGGACCGCAGGCCACGAGATGGTCGAGCGTGCCGCATTCCGGACAGGCTTCCGGCCGCCGCTCGTTGTGGCCGCAATGATGGCAGACGAGCTGGCCGCGAAAGCGGTGCTCGACCAGCCAGGCCGAACAGACCGGACAGCCGAAGCGGTGCCCGCAGACGCGGCAGAGCGTCAGCGGCGCATAGCCGCGCCGGTTGAGGAAAAGCAGTGACTGCTCTTTCCTCTCCAGCGTGCGCTGCATCTGCTCCAAAAGGACCGGCGACAGGAAGCCGCCGCGCGCCGGCGGCGAGCGGCGCATGTCGATCGACTTCAGGTCGGGGAGCGCCGCCTCGGCGAAACGTGACGACAGCACGGCCCGGTCGTAGCGGCCCTGCATGGCGTTGACCCGGCTTTCCACGGACGGCGTGGCCGAGGCTAGCACCACCGGGAAATCGCCGATATGGCCGCGCACCACCGCCATGTCGCGCGCATTGTAGAAGACGCGGTCTTCCTGCTTGTAGGCGGGATCGTGCTCCTCGTCGACGACGATCAGGCCGAGTTCCTTGAACGGCAGGAACAGCGCCGAGCGCGCGCCGGCAACCACGCGCACGCCGCCTTCGGCCAGTTGCCGCCAGACGCGCTCGCGTTTCTTCGGCGCAAGATCGGAATGCCATTCGGCG
>Ga0315336_1002649_pt1 | contig 26542 bp, 20 predicted proteins | sample ASW5metaG_FD_204512 | JGI IMG/M metagenome (GOLD analysis project Ga0315336, IMG submission 204512) | Ammonia-oxidizing marine archaeal communities from Monterey Bay, California, United States - ASW #5 | ecosystem: Environmental > Aquatic > Marine > Intertidal zone | place: USA: California... | reverse complement strand
AAACCGGCCGCTGCTCTTTTTCCTGCGCTGTACGACGAGTATCGTGCAGCCATGCAACCGAGGCGCACACCTGCACACGGCGGCGGTTGGCCGGCCATTCTCTACACGTTGCGCATGGCACATTCCGCGGGTGGATTGCGGCGCATGTGGAAGGCACTGCGCAGCCGCAACACTTGCAAGACCTGCGCCTTGGGCATGGGTGGACAGCGCGGCGGCATGGTCGACGAAGCGGGGCGATTTCCGGAAGTCTGTAAGAAGTCAGTGCAGGCGATGGCCGCCGATCTGCAGGGCGCCATTCGTCCAGAGACTTTTCAGGACATGCCGTTTGAGAAAATGCAGCGCTTGGCGCCGCGTGAGTTGGAGCACCTGGGCCGATTGACGACGCCGATCATGGCGGGTCCACTCGATGACCGCTTTCGTCCAGTGTCTTGGGACAAAGCTCTTGAACGTACGGTGGCGGCGATCAGTCGCACTGATCCCGATCGGAGTTTCTACTACTTCAGCGGTCGGTCGTCGAACGAAGCCGGCTTCTTGCTGCAACTCTTTGCACGCTTGCGCGGCACGAACAATGTCAACAACTGCTCCTACTACTGCCATCAAGCCTCTGGAGTGGGTTTGACCAGCGTGACAGGATCCGGAACGGCGACCATCGCGCTTGAGGATCTCGATCACTGTGACTTGGTGATCTTGATCGGGGCAAATCCTGCGTCGAATCATCCCCGCTTCATGAAGCACCTGATGCAGGTCAAGCGCAACGGCGGCAAGGTGGTCGTGGTGAATCCGCTGCGCGAAGTAGGGCTTGAACGGTTCAAGGTGCCCAGCGATGTGCGCAGCATGCTACGTGCGACGCCCATTGCGGATCTCTATCTCAAACCAAACATCGGTGGCGATGCGATCATGCTCGTTGGACTTGTCAAGGAACTTGTTGAGCGCGACGCCATTGACAGACCCTTCGTGGAACAGTTCGCCGAAGGCTGGCCGGCGTTCGAAGCACTGGTCAACGCAACGACGTGGACGAGTATCGAGCGATGCGGACTGACCCGTACGGAGATTGCCCAACTCGCAGACGTCTACTGCAACAGCACATCAACCATTTTCGCTTGGGCCATGGGCATTACGCACCATGCACATGGCGTGCGCACGGTGCAGTTGATCGCCAATGCGGCGATCGCACGCGGCATGCTCGGGCGGACGGGCGCTGGCCTGCTGCCATTGCGAGGGCACAGCAATGTGCAGGGCATGGGCAGTGTCGGTGTCGTGCCAAAGCTCAAAGAGGCCTTCTTCACGGCACTCGATGAACACATGCAAGGCAGTCTGCCCGCGGCACCGGGTATGGACACGATGGCGTGCATGGAAGCGGCGCATGCCGGCGACATCGACTTTGCGATGTGTCTGGGTGGCAATCTGTTCGGGTCCAATCCGGATGCCCGCTTCTCAGCCGAAGCGCTGCAGAAGGTCGGCACGGTCGTGCAGTTGTCGACCACGTTGAATACGGGGCACGCCTGGGGGCGTGGCCGCGAAATGATCATCTTGCCCGTCTTGGCGCGTGACGAAGAACCGCAGTCGACAACGCAGGAGAGCATGTTCAGCCTGGTGCGGCTCAGTGACGGCGGCGAGGCACGTCATGATGGACCGCGAGCTGAGACAGCAGTCATCGCAGACATCGGCGAGCGCGTGCTTGGCAACAAAGGGCCGGCCGACTGGTCAGCACTGGCCGATCATGACGCCATTCGGCAGTTGCTTGCAGATGTCGTGCCGGGATACACCGAAGTGCGGTCCATCGGTACGACGAAGCAGGAGTTTCAAATCGATCAGCGCACGTTCCACGAGCCGGTCTTTCCCACCGCCAGTGGCAAGTGCATTGTGCATGCGGTGGAGGCGCCGGCGCCGACGGAGATTGGGCCGAATCAGGTGCGCATCGCAACGTTACGCAGTGAAGGTCAGTTTAACACGGTCGTCTACGAGGAACACGATTTCTACCGCGGCCAGGATCGGCGCAATGTGATTCTGCTCAATGTTGATGACATGCAGGCAATGGGCCTGCAGGCAGATCAGCAGGTGACGGTGCGTACCGAGACGGGTGCAATGCGTGTGTTGGCGAGGCCGTTTGACATTGCGCGCAGTAACGCTGCGATGTACTACCCGGAGGCAAACATGATCGTGCCGCGTACGAGCGATCCCGCAAGTCGAACCCCGGCATTCAAAAGTGTGGTCGCTACGATCGAGATCGAACGGGCCGATTAGACGTCGTCCGGCGAGTCGATGTCGCGCAGGTTCGACTGGTCGGCAACTGGGATGACATATGCCGTGCGCACGCAGTCCAGATCTCGCAGTGCACGGCGGCCTTGGCGCAGCGCTTCTCGCACTTGAGGTAGTGCATCACTGGACAGGACCATTGGCAGAGGCCCGGCGCCCTCAAGTACCACAGCTGCCGCGGTGCAGTTGCGCATTGAAGTAAGAAGCGTTTCCGTGAGAAAGGGCATGTCACAAGGAAGCACAAGCCATCGCTCGGCAAGATTCGACGCAAGCACTGCTTCAATACCTGCAAGTGGACCATCACCTTTGAACTCGTCGTTGTCTGGAATGCAGACACAGTCGGTCATGCAGTCGATTGGTCCGGCAACGACGACATGGTCTGCAACGGCGTGGGCAAGGTTGAGCATGCGTTCGCCCATCGGCGTGCCGCCGGGCAACTGATGGTGTTGTTTCGGGGCGCCCATGCGGCGGGCGGCGCCACCGGCGAGGATTGCAGCAGCGAACGAAGACGTGGCCATGGGCCAAGTATCGCGTGCGTGTGCTGCTGCTGTGCAGTGGACGGTCAGGCGGCGCGGGGGCCGGGTGAGTCCGTGAAGTGGCCCAAGCAGTTGAAGCGTCGTGCGAGCGCTTCAAGGTGTCGGTCATCGCCAAGGCGCTGTCCGGTCAGGTATCGCCATTGATCCGAGCAGATTCGGCTCTCTTCCACGGGAAACCGCAGAGAAGGGCTGTGTCTGGTTTCCGGAATGTCAAAGGGACGATTCATGGTGCTTCAAGAAGACGATCGACTCGATTCGTCGATGCATTCGGTCAAAGGGATGGATCGGCTGAATGTGGCAGGGTCCATGCCGTAGAATCCGAACGCGTCCGATAAGGCTCGTAAGAACGGGGTCCAAGGCGATTCTGTTCGTTCCAGCCCCTCTTCACCCCCCCCTACAATCCCCCGCTAATGACGCACACAGAGACCCATGCCCCGCCCGTCGTGACAGACGATCCATCGCTCGCCGACATTCGAGCCAAGGTCGAAGCCGGTGAGCGTCTGAGCCGCGGTGACGGCGAGTTGCTCTTCCAGACGGCGGACATCTGGTCCGTCTGCAACATGGCCGATCTGGCACGGCGCCGGCTGCACGGGAACACGGCGTATTACAACGTCAATCGGCACCTGAACTATTCGAACATCTGCGCCCTGTCGTGCAGCTTCTGCGCCTTCCATCGCAAGAAGGGTGACGATGGTGCCTACGAGCGCGATCTTGATGACATTCGGAAAGAAGCCTGTCTTGCCAGTGATTCAGGGGCGACCGAAATGCACATCGTCGGGGGGCTGCACCCCTGGCTGGGGTTCAGCTACTACACCGACATGCTTTCGGCGATCCGCGAAGAGGCGCCGGGCCTGCACTTGAAGGCCTTCACCGCTGTCGAGATCGTGCATTTCGCAAAGATCTCCAAGCGTGGTCGTGACGGCATCGACGGCATTCGCGCCGTGTTGCGTGATCTGCGCGATGCCGGACTGGGCTCATTGCCCGGCGGTGGCGCAGAGGTGTTTGATGATCGCGTGCATGACGAAGCCTTCAAGGGCAAGATTCGACACAACGCCTGGATGGATGTCCACCAAGCTGCGCATGAACTGGGGTTGCACACGAATGCGACCATGCTCTACGGACACGTGGAGTCTCCTCGGGAGCGTGTGAACCACTTCATGTTGCTGCGACAGCAGCAAGACGCAACGCTCCTGGAGTGGGCACACCAACAGGGCATTGCAACGCCAGACGCGCCGCGACATGATGACACCATGGCCCCAAGCGTCGTGCTGACCGGGCCGGACGCCATGTACCCGTCACATCGTCAGCCCACGCATGACACCTGCGATACGGGCTGGTATCAGTGCTGTATCCCGTTGCCGTTCATCCCCGACCACTCTCAACTGGAAGCGCTCTACGGACCGTCAGGTTTGGAGAATCTGCGCACCATCGCAGCGGCTCGATTGATGTTCGACAACGTGCCGCACATGAAGGCCTTTTGGATCATGCAGACACTGCCCATGGCGCAGATCATGCTGCAGAGTGCCGGCGCAGACGACGTTGATGGCACGGTGGTGTGGTACGACATCACCAAGGTTGAAGGCGCGGGGACGCATCAGGAGACCACGGTGTACGACCTGCATCGCGCCATTCGAGAGGCGGGGCTGGAGCCTGTCGAGCGTGACACGTTGTATCGCAAGGTCAAGCGAGACGGCTCGAGTTGGCAATTGGCCGAGCAGGCTGAACAGGCCTGATTAATCAGCGGGGTTGAGCTTTCGACCAAGGGCCCATCGCAGTTCAGGCATCCCTGCCGCTGCGGCGCAGCCAACATACACCGCGCCACCAGCGCCGACGGCACACAATAGTTGTGTCAGTGATGCGCTCCATGTTGTCGCGGGGCCAAGGACAGTCAGCACAACAATGACGGCGCCGGCCATGACGGCTGTTGCAAGCACACTGCGCAGCGCCGAGTCTAATACGTTGCGCTGCAGCAGGCCGCCATGACTTCGATGTAACAGGCTCCAGAGCACCAGTGCTTGCACCGCGCCACAGAACGCCGTGGACCAGGCTAGGCCTGCCTCTTTCAACGGGGTGAAGATCAACACCAAGTTCAAGGCCAGATTCATCGCGACCATTGACACGGCCAGGCGCACCGGCGTCGACAGATCACCCTTGGCATAGAACGCTCGCGTAAGTACCTGCACAATGCAGTATGCCCAAATGCTTGTGGCATAGCCTGCAAGCACGAAGGCGACACGAGCAGTGTCATCGGTGCCGAAGTTTCCACCTTGCAGGAGCACGGCGGTCAATGGCGTACGCACCAGAAACAGGCCCGCACTGGCCGGGAGGCCAATGAACAGCACCAATCGCAGGCCGCGACGCACCATGTCGATGAAGCCGTCCGAGTCCGACGCTCGTGCGGCCAGCAACGGGTAAATCGCAGTGGCAACGGCAACGCCGAACACGCCCAACGGGAACTGATACAGCCGCTGGGCGAAGGTCAACACGCTCATGGCATGCACGTCCAGTGGATAGGCAACACCGAAGATCATGTCGGAGGACGACAGATTCGGCCAGCTCGCAATGAGTCCGTCGAACAGCGCGTTGATCTGCAGTACGCCGAGGCCAAGAAGCATGGGCCCCATTTTGCGCAACACCGTGCGAACGCCGTCCATGCCACTGCGGTCCAGGCGCAGGGTCGTAAGCTTTCGCAACGCAAGCCATGACCAACCAGCTTGAAGCACGCCTGCAAGCAGCACCGCGCCTGCCATGACGGCGGTCACACGAAGTCGCTCACCGTCGGTCGTCGGCTTGAGCAGCCACCAGCTCACCGCTGCCGCTCCAGCGAGACAGACATTCAGAATGATCGGGGCCGCCGCCGTTGGACCAAAGCGTCCGTGTACCTGTAGCATGGCACCCAACAATGCCACACAGCACACAAGTGGCGCGTAGGGCAGCATGATCATGGTCAGCCAGAGCGCCGGCCCCGGTGTTCCGGGAAGCGCAGCAATCAGGAACAACACAAGTTCCGCCACAATCACGATCGCGGACAGTCCTAGAAGCAGGCCGCCCGTGGTGAGTCCTGCCACGGCGCTGGCGACTTCAGGATCGTCGCGAACATGCTTCTGATACTCCGGCAGGAATGACGCCGCCAGAGCACCCTCGCCGAACAGTCGTCGGAAGAGGTTGGGAATGATGAACGCGAAGTAGAACGACCCCAGCATGGCATCAGTGCCGAAGAGTCGGCTCAACACACCTTCTCGCAGCAGTCCAGAGAAGCGACTGAGCATGGTCAGGCACATGACGGTGCGAGTGTTACGTTCGAGGTGGTCAGTCAAGGAGCGTGCTTTCATCAGCATCATCGGCTGATGCATGGACACAGGCCCAGTACAACGCGCGTTGTACGCCAATACTCAACGCAATACTCGCTGCACACAACGCCGACGGCGTTCCGATCGAGGGTATGTTGTACTCGCCCAACGCGGCGCCCACCATGAAGGCCGGCATTGCCACGAGTACAGCCAACGCCCACCACACAAGGTCAATGTGCGGCAGTTTCGGTCCCCTGCTGTGTGCCCACGCCCGGCGAAACAACACTGTCCAGACAGCGGCGCCGGCCAGCATGGCGATGAGCATGGACAGCGTGCCGGCATGGTTCAAGCCGGCGTTGAACCAAATCATGTAGACAACCACCAGCGTCGTGAATGCCGCGGCCGCGCCGACCACCGTGGAACGAATGCCCCCACCGGCTTGTCCGATCAGTTGGTCCAGCGTCGAGATGTAGCGCACCCAGTGCTTTCGCATGGCTGGTGTTCCAGATGGTCGCAGTGCCAACGCCAGACATCCTGCCGACAGCACGCCCATCCACCCTCCAATGACGTCGGCCAGTTCTGACTCGCGGCGATCGCTGAGCAGCCCCTGCGTCCATTCATCGAACGGGACCCACGCGGCAAAGCACACGATGGCCAGCACAGAAGGCATCCACCGACTACGTTCCAGTAGCAGTGCCATCAGGCCAAATGCGGCGAAGTGCAAGAGTTTGTCTGGAGGAATGTGTTCGGGGCCCATGACAGCGGTGCTGGGCAGGTGCGTGAGCACGGTCACCACGATGAAGGTCGCGGCGAAGGCGATGCGCCATGGACGCGGATCAGTTGGAGTCGTCGCCGGCAGCATGTGAGGCAGCATCGTTGTCGATGGGTTCGCTCGCAGCGGAGTCTTCAGGGAGTCGCAGCGCCCACATGGCGAGTACTGACATCGCAAGGCGTCGGTAGTCCTCGGCGCCATTACACGAGTTGTCGTAGGCGAAGATCGATTGGCCGAACGAAGGGGCTTCGGCGAGTTTTACATTGCGCCGGATCGGCGGCTCCAGCAGTCGACAGTCCGACCAGGGCACGTCTTTTTCCCGGGCGTTCTCTAGGAAGGTCTTGAGATCATCCACAACTTCTCTCGCCAACGTTGTGTGCCCTTCATGCATGCACAGCGCAATCGCACCAACGCGAAGTGTCGGATTGACACCACGGCCAACCATGCCCACGGTCTCGAGCAACTTACCCACGCCCTGCAGCGCCAGAAAGTGCGCCTGCAGCGGCACTAGCACCTCGGTCGATGCAGCAAGCGCATTGAGCGTCAGTACGCCGAGACTCGGCGGGCAGTCGATCATGATCACATCGAAGTCGGTGAACTGTTCGAACACGCGTCGCAGGCGCAAGTGCTTGTCCTGATCTGTAGCGAGGTCTGCCTCCACGGCGGCGAGATCAGTCTCAGCAGGAAGCACGTGGAGATTTGGTTCCACATGTACCAACGCATCGCAGGCATCCATCGACGGGTCCAGCAACAGGTCGTAGGCCGTCGTGGTGTTGTCGTCGGCGCGAATGCCAAGATGCAGGGACAGGTGCGCCTGCGGATCAAGATCTACCAAGCAGGTTCGGCAGCCGGCTTGTGCCATGGCGGCTCCGAGATTCACAGTGGTCGTGGTCTTGCCCACACCGCCCTTTTGATTGATCACCGACACAGTTCGCATGTCCCAATAGTACTTCCTGATCCGCTGCGGGTAGGCTCCTGTGCATGGCTCGTGTGAAGGATGACGCCATCGTGCTGCGACGATGGGAGTTCTCAGAGACTTCGCAGACCGTGCTGCTGTTTTCACAGTCGCACGGGCTGGTGCGTGGATTAGCCAAGGGTGCGTTGCGACCAAACGGCAGTTTTGGCGGAGGTTTCGAGCCCATGACCGCGGGCCACGCCAGTTGGGTGACCAAGGACGGGCGGGATCTCGCAACCCTCACGGAATGGCATGTGGAGGAAGTGTGGTGGCCATTGCGGCAATCGCTGGACGGCTTGCGACACGCCCTGTGGGGCGTGGACATGGTCGGCCGCATGGTGGCGGAACATGATCCGCACCCCGAGGTGTACGACGCATTACACGAGTTGTTGTCGGCACTGAATCAAGGGGCGTCTGTCGACGCTGCGATGGTGCAGTTTCAATGGGTGCTTTTGGAGGCCACCGGCCACCGCCCGGTGGTGGATCGAGACGTCCGCACGGGGGAACCACTGCCGGACGATGCGCAAATGCTATTTTTCTCGGTACGCGACGGCGGCCTCTCATTGGGGCAGGGACCAGGCGATCTCCGCGTGCGCATGGAGACGGCACGGGCCCTGATGGCCGTCGGGGCAGGCGCCCGGCCTGACATGCTTGAAGCTGACGACCAACGACGCTGCGCTCGTCTATTGGCAGCCTGCGCACGAGGCCTGATCGGCGATGAAACCGCAGCCCTCCACTGGCTGTACCCAGACCTCCCCCGCTGACCTCCCCGCCGCTTTCGCCCCCGGGGGATACCGAGTTTCACGCGTCCGTGTTATCAGACGAGCCATGCGACCAGTTCTCGCCGGAATCGCCTGAAAACTGCCATGGAAGAGGCACTGCACTCAATGTGCCCCCCTCCAAGGCCGATGGCTGGCATGGAGGCCCGGAGGACGACATGACCAATGCCGTTGTTGTTGACGACCTGCTGACAGGAGTTCGCCTGTCCACCAAGCCCGCCGTGGCAGCGCGGCTGGTGGATGCCGCGTCTGCGGATCAGATTGAACCAGCAGTGATCGCCGAGATCATCGGTCTGGATCATGCCCTGACATCCATCGTGCTGCGTGCCGCCAATGCGGACAACCACGGTTCCTGCGGCTCACTGCCCGCTGCGATCGATCGACTTGGTGTTTCTGCACTGACATCGCTGGCGTTGGGATCAATGCTCGCCGATGGTCTCGACACGGGTACGACAGGCTTCAATGAACGGACCTTCCGTCGCTGGTCCATGCACACAGCCGTTGCTGCACGCGCCATCGCCCGAGCATCGGGCGTGTGGGATCCGGACGAAGCCTATGCCGCGGCGCTCCTGCAGGACGCGGGCGTGCTGGGCATGGTGCACAGCCTCGGCGACGCGTATGTGCAGTTGTTGGCACACACAACAGGCGACCACCACAGTCTGCCGGCTCTGGAGCGAGAACGCTGGGGTGTGGACCACGCCCAGGTTGGCGCCGCTGCAGCGACACGCTTGGGCCTGCCGACACACATGACAGAAGCAATCGCGCGCCATCACCAGGCATCCGATACGGCGTGCGCCAGTGCCCGCGTACTGGATCTTGCAGGCACACTCGCAGCGGCCTTGTTGGGTCAAGTGAGCGGAGAAGCCATGCGGTCTTTCCGACAACGCGCGGACAATTGGTTGGCGCTTGGCGCGGCAGACACAGAGGCACTGGTGCGCAGTGTGTCCGACGAAGCCACCGCGTTGCTGGGCCTTCTTCGAATCACATCCACCGACGACCGCGACATTGAACGACTGTTGCTGCGTGCTGAAGAACAATGGGTGCGGCATCAAGCCCGACTTGGTCACCAGACTCGGGAGTTGGAACGACGTAATCGCGACCTCACCCAGCGTGCGGATTGCGACGCCCTGACCGGCGTGGGCACGCGAGGTCTGTTGGAGCAACAGTTGCCACTGTGCGTGCAGCAGTGTATTGACACAGGCCAATCGTTGGCAGTTGCGTTCATTGATGTCGACGGCCTCAAGCCAGTCAATGATCGACTTGGACATGCCGTGGGCGATGACATGCTGCGCCGCGTAGCTGCGGCCATTCACAATGCCGCTGGAGACGTTGCCACCGTGTGTCGATTTGGCGGAGATGAGTTCGTCGTCTTGTTTCCGGGGCATAATGGCGCTGCAGCGGCGCTTGCGGCGGATCGAATGCGCATTGACGCATCCATTGAAGGGCGACGTGGCGGAGACGCCAACTGCGGCGTGACGCTGAGTATCGGTTGCGCTTCGCTGGAAGCGTCCAGCCTGAATCCACTCTCTGGTCGGGCGCTATTGGAAGCCGCGGACGACGCCATGTATGTCGCCAAACGCAGCGGCGGAGATGCTGTGGAGCTGACTTCCGTGGGCGCTTCGGTTGCAAGAAAAGCCGCTTGAGTTAAGCCGGCACGAGTCGACCGAACACAACTGGATCAGGCGGGAACGCAGCGACGACCTGTGCAATGTCTTCGCATGTCACGGCATCGATGCGGGCGAGTTCTTCTTCCAGGGGAATGACATCACCGCAGGTTGTCAGCCGTCGGCCGAGTCGCTGCATGCGACCCGCCGGCAGTTCGCCGTGCAACATGACGGCCGAGGCAATCATGGATCGAGCGCGGGCAAGGTCATCGTTTGTGATTGAGTCTGCGGCAGTGCGGATTACTTCACGCATCGTGGATTCCACCATGTCGACGTGTTCGGGTTCACAGACCGCCCAACTTGCAAAGACGCCGGAGCGGTCATGTCCTTCGAACTCGATGCGAGCCTCTTCGGCATGGCCCTGGTCCACGAGTGCCCAGTGCAACAGGCTGCCGTCGCCATGTCCAACAAGCCAAGCCAAAACAGCAGCGGCACAGCGCCGTTCGTCCTGCAACGCAGGTGCGGGCGCGACGCCAATCAGATAGCCCTGCTGTACGCGATCACTTGTCAGACGCAAGTCCTGCGCGGTGTGCTGCATGTCTTCACGGCTGCGTGAAGCATCCGTCGCGGTCCAGTCGGCCGTAGCAGCACCGACTTGCTCAACGATGGTGTCGAAGTCGACATTGCCCGCAAGCGCAAGCGTTGTGCGGTTGCTGCCGTACCGGTTGCCATGCCAGGACCGCATGGCGTCCGGCGTAATCGCTTTGACAGAGTCGGTCGTGCCCAGCACGCGATGCGACATCGGGTGCGTGCCGTAGTAGGCCTCCCCGACGGCCTCCCATAGTTGCCAGAAAGGCTGATCCTCGTACATCGCGATCTCTTCGAGAATGACACCGCGTTCATCGTGCAGGTCATCGTCAAACAGATTGGGCCGCAGCAATCGCATCAGGAGGTCCAGCATGCCGGGCAGTGCTTCGGGCAGTGCGTGGCCGTGGTAAGCCGTGATCTCCTGGCTGGTCCAGGCATTGTGACTGGCGCCAAGGTCTTCGAAGGCTCGATCGATCGCTTCGCCGTCGAGATCGCCGGTGCCACGGAACACCATATGCTCAAGGAAGTGGCTGATGCCCATGTCTTCGCGGGCTTCGTCACGGGCTCCGGTACGCACAAAGAAGCCCGCCGCCGCAGACGCCGCATGCTGATCAATCTCGGCCACGATGCGCAGACCGTTGTCGAGTGCGTGTTTACGAATCTCAATAGACATGACGCTCTCCTGTTCCCGGTTCCTGTGGTGCGTGCTAGGAGTTGATCACACGACCCTCGACATCTAGCGCCGCTTCGTGGATCGACTCGGCGAGCGTCGGGTGCGCGTGCATCGTGGAGATGATGTCTTCGGCAGTAGCTTCAAGTCGGATCGCAAGGCAGAACTCGTGGATGAGTTCACTGGCGTCCTGACCAATGATGTGTGCGCCGAGGATTTCGCCGTAGGGCTTGCTTGCAACGATCTTCACGAAGCCTTCGGTGGCGCCCACAGCCACAGCCTTGCCGAGAGCGGCGAAGTTGAACCTGCCGATCTGCACGTCGTTGCCCGCATCACGAGCTGCTTGCTCGGTCATGCCGACCGAAGCAACCTGCGGATTCGTATAAGTGCAGGCGGGTATCGCCTTGTAATCAACGCCGAGCGTGTGGTGTCCACCGATTCGTTCGATACAAGTCACGGCTTCTTCTGCAGCGACATGTGCAAGTGCGGGAGGCCCGATGATGTCGCCGATCGCGTGAATGCCTGAAACGCTGGTTTCGTACGTGGGTGTTTCAACATCCGCATACTTCACGTCGATCAAGCCGCGGTTCGTTGCCACATTCAGGTCTGGATTGAACAGGCCGTCGCAGCGTCCTGCGATGCCCACCGCCACCAGCACGGCGTCGCATTCGATAGTCTCGGTGTTTGATGCATCATTGACATCGTGAGCGGTGACCACGGCGCCGGCGCCAGTGCGTTCTACGGCGCTCGTCGCCCAGCCGGTCTTGAACGTGATGCCTTGTTTGGTAAAGAGCTTCTTTACTTCTTTGGAGACGTCGGCATCTTCAACAGGAAGAATGCGGTCGACCATTTCGATGACCGTGACCTGTGTGCCCATGGCGTTATAGAAGTAGGCAAACTCCATGCCGATGGCACCGGAACCAATGACCACCATGCGGTTGGGTCGTTTCGGGAGCACCATGGCATCTTGCGAACTGATGATGACTTCGTGATCAAACTTCGCAAACGGCAGTTCACGTGGTTTGGCGCCGGTGGCAATCACGATGTTCGTAGCCGTGATGGCGTCGGTTCTCTCGCCGCCACCGCCGTTGTAGTAGTCCTCGTCGGCCTGCAGAATGTCAACAGCGCAGGGCGCGTCGCCGTTTCGACCGGACATGATGCGCGCATGGCCTTTGATCGTGGTGATCTTGTTCTTCTTCATCAAGAAGCCCACGCCTTTGTTCAGGCGATCGGCGCTGCCGCGTGAGTGCGCGATGACGGCGTCCCAGTTCTGAGTGGCGTTGTCGCAGGCAATACCCCACTTGGCGCCGTGGGTAATGGCTTCGGACCACAGTTCCGCCGTGTGCAGCAGTGCTTTGGACGGAATGCAGCCCCAGTTCAGGCAGACGCCGCCAAGGCGGTTACGCTCAATGATGGCCGTCTTCATGCCCATCTGGGCGGCTCGAATGGCGCCGACATAGCCGCCGGGGCCACTGCCGATCACCACGAGATCGAAATGTTTGTCATCAGACACCGAATCAACTCCTGAAGTGGACCATGTGGAGGCCCTGAAGGGGCGGCATTGTAGGGGTGTCCAAGCCGCTTCAGGAAGGCGCCGAACTTCAGGACACGACATCGGCTGGCAGGGGTCATGCGGTCGGGATAAGGCGAGCCATCAAGTAAGAGCATAACAATCGTGAACACAGTGGATTATGAGATGTTTGAGAGACGTGGCCGACGCCACTGCCGATCCGGCGGGTACTCGGATTTGAGCCCCTGTCACCTGCTCTCTGCGGTGGCGTTTCAGGCTGCTCATAGGTACCCTTGCCCCCCTTACGCTCGACCCAGCTGGAGTAACAGGTGCGAACGGCTCTGATCAGTGACATTCACGGCAACCTTGAGGCCCTGCAAGTGGTCCTTGACGACATTGACACCAAGCGTTCGGTCGATCGGATCATCTGCTTAGGTGACATTTTGGGCTATGGGCCGGATCCGGTCGCTTGCGCTGAGATCGTGGCCGACCGCTGCGAATGGTCGCTGATGGGCAACCACGACTACGGGGCTTTGTACGAGCCCACGAACTTCAATGCCGCCGCTGAACAGGCTGCCTATTGGACACGCGCCCAGTTCGAGTTGGAGCACGACGCGGAGGCGGCAGCCCGTCGCTGGGAGTTCCTTGGACACCTGCGCGTCCGCACAAGTTTCAACGACTTTCTGTGCGTCCACGGGTCCCCGCGCCGTCCGATCAACGAGTACATCTTCCCGGAAGATGCCATCAACTCTCCTGTGAAGATGCGACAGGTATTCGAGCGCGTCAAGAAGTACTGCCTAGTCGGGCATACGCACGTGCCAGGTGTCTTTACAGACGAGCCAGACTTCTATCCCCCCGGAGACTTCGAGGGCACTTGGACGTTTGACGATGATTGCCGTTGCATCATCAATCCCGGCAGCGTCGGGCAACCACGGGACCTAGATCCGCGTGCAAGCTACGGCGTGTTGGATGAAGAGAAGTGCACGGTCGACTTTCACCGCGTCGCGTACGACGTGGAGTCGGTAGCGAAGAAGATTCACGCGATTCCCGAGCTGAGTAACTGGCTTGGGGATCGACTGCTTGAAGGACGCTGAGCGTCGATCCATGGCAGCCCAAGGGCATCGTAGAAGTGATCCGGACGCCGTCGCTGCACAACGTCGCAGGCGATGGTTGCCGATCGTCATCGCAGCAATTCTGGGACTGGTGCTGACGTTCGTCATCACGGGCCCCGGAAACAAGAAGCAGCGCAAAGAAGGCATGAAGGCACCGGGTACGGCGCAGGTCGATGCCGCCACCGACACACCTGAACTGCCCGTTGACGAGACAGCCACAACGGATGACACCGCTGCAGTTCAACCGCAGCCGGATCCGCAGCTGGAACGTGCTGCAGCACCGCCTCCCAGGGGGGAAGTCGACGGCTTGCGTGTGCGCCTAGTGCAGCCTTCAACGGCGCAATTGCCGCACATCGGCTCGTTGACCGACATTGAAGCGGCGCACATGGAGTTGTCGTTCACCGCGACCGGCGGTGGCATGCAGGACATTGTGTTCAGCGACATCTGGAAGAACGCCTTGGCCAAGCGTACCGCGGCGGCACACCGCAAGGGTGTGGCAGCAGGCGTTGTTGATCCCCCACCCATGCCCGGCGACGACAGGCGGTATGTACTCGCGCAGGAGGAGTTGCTTCCGGTCGCGGGCGGCGAACTGTCGCCGTTTCCGATTCTGGGCATGCGCAGCGTCACCATCAATGGTGTCGAGATCAACTTGAATCACCAGCAGTGCTGGTCATCAACCTCCCCCGGCGCTTTCCGTGCAGTCATCGAGGACGGTGACGGCAGCACGCTATTGGAAATCGAACGTCGATTCACGCTGGACGGTTGGTCTATTCAGCTGCACCAAACCTTCACCAGCCATTCGGCGGAAGCACTGGACGTGTCCTGGACGCAGTTCGGCCCCCCGGGGCTGACGCTGGACGAAGGTGCCTACATGGATCGCCGGCGCTTCCGCTTCGGCTATCTGTTGGGTCAAGAGAAGGATCCGGATCGATTCGCCGGGGTCATGTCGGACGGTGCGCTGAAGGTTGAGTTCTCCGAAGCCGTCGATGAGGACGCGACATCAACGCTCTGGCCTAATCCCCTGGCACAAGAAGAGGGATATGAGCTCTCTTGGTTCGGGGCATCGAGCCGGTACTTCGGCATGGTGGTGTACCCGCACAATGCCGGTGACGGCGGCGTTGGCCTGGAGCTGGGCGATGAAATCGAACGCATCACGCGCGTGTTTGATGACGTAGGGGAGACCAAAAAAGTAGCCACCGTACTGTTCAGTCCAACGCGCACACTTGCGCCGCATGGTTCCACAGTGTCTCAGATGGACGCGTTTGCCGGCCCATTGAGCCGGTCCATTTTGGAGCAGATAGAGCCGTACAACACACTGCGTTTCGGCGGACTTGTGCTGTATCGGATGTCCGACTTCTGCGCGTTCTGCACGTTCCAATGGCTGGCAGTCTTCCTAGTGGAAGTGTTGACAGTCTTCGACACCTTCGTGGTGTTCGATTGGGGTTTGTCCATCATTCTGCTGGTGCTCTGTGTGCGTGTGCTGCTGCACCCGGTCACCAAGCGCAGCCAGATGGGCATGCAGATCTTCAGCAAGAAGATGTCCAAGCTGAAGCCCGAGATGGACAAGTTGCAGAAGAAGTACAAGGACGACAAGAAACGCTATCAGCAGGAGCAGCTCAAGTTGTTCCGCGAGCACGGTGTCAACCCGTTGCAGATGCTCGGTTGCCTTCCCTTGTTCCTGCAGACGCCGATCTGGATCGCACTGTGGGCCGCGTTGTACTTCGCATTCGATCTGCGGCAGGAAGCGGCGTTCTACGGGTTCTTCCAGCTCCTCGCGGACTGGCAGTTCCTTGGGGATCTCGCGCAGCCTGACCATTGCTTCTGGAGGTTCGAAACGCCAACGCGGTTCCTGATCTTCGACGTTACCGGGATCAACCTGCTTCCATTCCTGCTGGGCGGCATCTTCTATGTGCAGCAGAAGTACATGACGCCCAAGTCTATGTCCATGAGCCCGGAGCAGCAGTCACAACAGAAGATGATGCGGTGGATGATGGTCCTGCTCTTCCCGGTCATGTTGTATCCGGCACCATCAGGCCTGCTGCTGTATATAATTACGTCGTCGATGATCGGCATTTTGGAGAGCCGCTTCATTCGCAAGAAGGTGGACGCCATGGACTTCGACATGCTCGCTCCAGCCAAGTCGAAGGCTGCAGCGCCGGGTACCAAAGACGCCCAAGGCCGCGCCTACAAGAAGATGGTGGACCGGCGAGAGAAGGACGCCCGCCAGAAGAAGCAGGGCCCTGATCGACACTTCAAGAAGCGCAAGTAGGCGCCGTCCCGTGGCACAGACGATCATCGCCGTGGGTTCGCCCCCGGGTACGTCGTGTATCGGGTTGATACGAATCAGTGGTGACGAGACAGCGGCGCTCTTGAAGTCGATCGCCTCCCTGCCTGACGGCAGAGGTATCTGTTCCACACGATGCACGATCAGCGACTGGGACCTGCCCTGCATGGTGTTATGGATGCCTGGGCCAGGGTCGTATACCGGCGAGGACGTGGCGGAACTCCTTTTGCCTGGCAACCCTCTGCTGCTTGAACGCATTGTTGCGCAGTTGATCGAGGCCGGCGTGTCTGCCGGATTAGTCGTCGGCGCGGCGGCTGCAGGTGAGTTCACGTTTCGTGCGTGGCGTCACGGCACCTTGGAACTGGCGCAGGCTGAGTCGGTCATGCAACTGGTCACGGCGGAAACGGATGCTGACCTCTGTGCGGCGCAGCGTGCCGCAGGCGGCCACCTGCATGCGCAGGTTTCGGAGTTGTCTCAGTCGATCGCCATGTTGCTTGCACTGGTCGAAGCCGGGATCGACTTCACAGATGAGGAAGACGTTGTCCTGCTGCCAGCAGGCAATCTTGTAAAGCAGATCAATGGCCTGTGTGATCGGATTGGGGAGTTGACGGCTGGCTCGCATGGCGGCGATGCCGATGACGAACGTCCGTTGGTGCAGTTGCGAGGCCGCCCCAGTGCGGGCAAGTCAACACTGTTCAATGCGTTGCTCGGGCGGCAACGCGCAGTGACGCAGTCAACGCCGCACACAACGCGCGATGAACTCATCGAAGCGTGTCGTCTACCAGATGGCCGTTGGATTCGATTGGTCGATACGCCAGGTACAGAGTCAATGGACACGGACAATCTCAACGCGGCCGATCTACACGTGTGGTGTGTGCCGCCCGGAGATGCTTTTGAAGCGCATTCAGACTTGGCCGGACGCACCCTGACTGTGCGAACCATGTGCGATCAACAAGAAGCCGCTCCGGGCGAGTTGGGAACAAGCGCGATCACCGGTGTGGGGTTGCCCACGCTCTTGGAGGCTATTGGGGCGTCACTGTTGCAGAACACCGGCGCAGCGTTGCACGCGGCGGTGTCTGCGAGACAGCGGGCGTTGTTGGAACGGGTGACGGTGTTGCTGGAGTCCGCAGCCACACAGTCGAGCGCCGACGCCCCCACTGCTGCCGTATCCGCTCCGGAGTTGATCGCCGCCAACCTGCGTGAGTCGCTTGATCTGGTTGGACAGATCTCCGGCGACATCCCTGCCGACGATGTGCTTGGTCTGGTGTTTTCGTCGTTTTGTATAGGAAAGTAGGCTCGGTTCTCGCCTGCCGTTGGCCTGCTAGGCTTGCGCCATGACTGCAGCGACGCATGACTTGGACATACGCGTTCGGTATTGCGAGTGCGACCCGATGGGTGTCGCGCACCATGCAAGTTATCTGGTGTGGTTCGAGATGGGGCGCACGGAGTTGTTGCGTGCCAACGGCAGGTGCTACCGGGATCTCGAAGCTGCGGGCGCGTATCTCGTCGTTGCCAAACTGGATGTGCGATACAAGCGACCCGCGCGGTACGACGATGTACTCGTGTTGCGTACGACAGTGCAGGACGGTGGGCACGTGAAGATCGAGCACACATACGAGTTGCGGCGGGGTGAAGAGGTATTGGCAGTTGCTTCAACGACCTTGGCGTGTGTCAATGCCGAGGGGCGTCCACAGCCGGCGCCGGAGTTTTGTCGCATCTGACTCGGCTCGCATCAACAGTCCACATTGATGCTGCACGCCGAGATGTCGTTTTGACCGACGCGTTTTGACTGATGGGACAGTGTTCGAGGTTCAGCCGTTGCGAACGCGTACGTTTGAAACAGCGATCGGACATGCCGCTCGCAACTTTGAAAGCAGGCCGTTGCGTAGTTCTCTATCGATGACCCACCGCATCGAGGCGCTGGAGGCGCTGATTGTTGCAATACCGCCGCGGAATGAGAGGATGCGTGTTTGCGAGGCGATCTTCGGGTCCACGCAGTCGGCCCACGCATCGGCGAATCCCCCCACGTCCCGCTGTGACTGACGCGCCTTGCGAAGCAACGTGTTGATGACTCCACCAGCGGCACGAGTTCTTACAGGGCGAACGCGCCAGGAGCGCAGTGCTTCAATGCGATGCGCAGCGAACTGCTGCTTGGCGGTCGTGTTTGGAGAGGTGTCTGGCATGGTGTGTTGCGGGCGCTGTGCCGAGGGTATCGGACTTCGGTGGATCATCGTACCTACGCGTCTCGTGTTGCGGTGATGAGGGCAGGCAAGCTCCAATGGCACAGCCTCTGTTATCGTTTCGACCATGACTACCGTAGAGGTTGAGCGTCTGACGAAACGATTTGACAGTGTCACAGCTGTTGATGGGATTGACCTGCGCGTTGAATCCGGCGAACTCTTCTTCCTGCTTGGGCCTTCCGGCTGCGGGAAAACCACCTTGCTGCGGATGATTGCGGGCTTTGTGGATCCCACCGAGGGCCGGATCCGGGTAGGGGATGAAGATGTCACGATCAAGCCGCCCAGCGGCCGAGGCATGGCGATGGTGTTTCAGTCCTATGCCCTCTGGCCGCACATGACGGTCCGCGAGAACGTGGGCTATGGCTTGAAGATCAAAAAGACCCCCAAGGCCCAGTTGCGATCTCGAGTGGATGATGCGTTGGCCTTGGTGCAGCTCGTGGAACTGGCCGATCGGCGCCCAAATGCCCTGTCCGGAGGCCAGCAACAGCGTGTCGCACTGGCTCGGGCGCTGGTTGTGCGTCCGAAGGTACTGCTGCTGGACGAGCCCTTGTCGAATCTGGATGCTCGCTTGCGACGGGAAATGCGGTCTGAAATCCGGCGTATCTGCAAGGATGCGTCCCTGACAGGGTTGTATGTGACGCATGATCAGGACGAGGCGTTGTCGATGGCAGATCGGATTGCGTTGCTCCGCGATGGCCAGATTGTGCAGTGCGGACCTCCCGCAGAGCTCTACGGACGGCCTGAAACCCGCTTTGCTGCGCAGTTTCTTGGCGATACCAACCTTATCAAGGGCACCGTGACCGGTGAGTCAGACGGTCTTTTGAGCGTCAAAACACCCTTTGGCATGCTTGAATCGACATCCTGGGCAGGCTCGGCACCACCAAGGGGGGACGTGACGTGCTCCATTCGGCCCGAGGCACTCGTGCCCTCGAGGGACGCAGGGGTCAATGTGATCGAAGCAACGCCCGGGGAATCGGTGTTTCTTGGCGAGCGTATTCGGTTCAGTATGCGTACTGGGGATGGCTCGGTGCTGGATGCATCGCTTGCGAGGCCGGAGGCATCGACGCTGGGTACGGGGAAGACCATGTTCACCGTCGAGCCATGCGAAGTCGTCGTACTTCGCGACTGAAGCAGGCGAGATCGCGGCAGATAGCGACATAAGCGTAGTGTAGGCGCGAACGTGGCACGTTCTGTTGGCTACTGCGGTGTACGGCGTCGTACGCACGACAACTGTCACGGACGGTGCCGGGCAAGAAAGTTATTGGACGGACTATACTGCTGGCTGGGCTGTCGAATGTGTCACGTGACACCTAAAGATCGCGGTTCTTCGAGTAAATGTAGGAGTGCTTTGGCCTGGTGAGGTGTTTCACGTGAAACGTGTGTTACAACATGCACACGAAGCGATCAACAGGACGGTCAGCTCAGTTGCAACCAAGGAGGGTGTAATGGCGACAAAGAACACGAAGAAGAAGCGGCTCGGCATGGGGCTCAGCGGAATGCTCAGTGACCCGGTGCCGGTTGAGTTGAAGCCCATTCCCAAGGTCCGACCTGCCAACGAGCCCGCGAGCACACTGCACGGTCTGTCTCAGGTGGATTCGGATCTTGGTGAGGCTGGCGGGGCGCAGCTTGTCCATGTGGATTTGGATGCCATCACGCCGAGCCGGCACCAGCCGAGGCAGCGGATGGATGAGAAGGGCATTGCCCAGCTGGCGGACTCCATCAAGGCCTCGGGGCTGATGCAGCCCATCCTTGTGCGGCCGTCGGGGGCCGGTGGCCGCTATGAGTTGATTGCCGGTGAACGACGATGGCGAGCTGCTCGGCAGGCTGGGTTGTCCTCCATTCCGTGTATCGTTCGTGACGTTGACGAGCGTGCCGCGGCTGAGCTGGGCATTGTTGAGAACGTTCAGCGAGAGGATCTCGATGCTATTGAAAAGGCTGATGCCTTCCAATACTTACAGGCCGAGTTCGGGCTGACGCATCAGGAAATAGCAGATCGAGTGGGGTGGACCAGGGCTGCGGTCACGAATCAGATTCGGCTCTGTGATCTCGATTCCGAGACACGAGGACTGGTGCAGTGCGGAGATCTTACCGGTGGCCATGCCCGGGTACTGCTCTCAGTGACTGCGGTTGATCAACGCGTGGCGATGGCGAAGCAGGCCATCGCTGATGGGTGGTCGGTGCGAGAAATGGAGCGACGAGTCCGGGCGGTGGCAGAGGGAGGCCGCTCGTCGTCATCAAAGAAGCCCAAGGAGGCCCCTCGAAGGGCTCACTTGGATGATCTTGAGACGCAGTTATCGGACTATCTTGGAACACGGGTCCGCATTGCCGCCAACCGAGCCGGGAACAAGGGTAAGTTACAGATTGAGTTCTATGACCTTGACCAGTTTGACGGCTTGCTGCAGCGCTTTGGATTCAAGTTGCGTTGACACCGCTCCCGGTGTCCTTCGATCCAAGAGACCGGCGTGTCCTGGTGACCGGCGGCCAGGGGTTTATCGGTCGGTATGTGGTGGACATGTTGCGCGCGTCAGGCGCGCATATTGTTTCCCCAGCACGAGATACAGTTGATCTTCGCGATGCCGCCGGCGTACTGATGTGCATGGAGCAGGCGAAGCCCGAGGGCATCGTACATCTTGCCGGAGTTGTTGGTGGCCGCACCTGGCTGGCAGCACATGGTGCGTTGATTAAGTCTGACTCGGACCAAATCACCGACGCCGTCGTGTCGGCGGCGCAGCAGGTCGGCGTGGAGCGGTTGCTTGGCGTGGGTTCGACCGCCGCGTATGGCCCCTCCGCGAGCCGACCGTTACAGGAAGACAGCCTGTTCAAACACGCGTGTCCTGAAGGAATCGCAGGATATGCGCGCTCGAAGCGAAGGTTGGGGCATGCACTTGCCGAAGTGAAGGGCGTGCAGTGTGCGTATGTTCTTCCATGCAATGTCTATGGCCCCGGCCAACGAACGGACACGCAGCGCGCCAACGTCGTGGGTGCATTGACAAGGCGATTCGTGCAAGCAGCTCGTGAGGGTGCCCGGTGCGTGGAGTGTTTCGGTGCCAATGCCAGTCGGGAGTTCCTGCATGTGCGTGATTGCGCCGCGGGCATTGTCGACGCGCTCATGCGATTGGACACACCACAGCCGGTCAACCTAGGCAGTGGCGAGTCGATCTCGATCGAAACAGTGACGCGACACATTGCACGCGCAGCGCACTATGACGGCGAACTTGCATGGCTCGATCCAGACGCGCCGAAAGACGAACTGTGCAGCGACGCAACGCGTGCGCGCAACGTTCTAGCTTGGCGGCCGGAAGAAGCGCTGGCAACGGGTCTGGCAGAGACAGTGCAGTGGTACCAGGAGCGCACGGCGTGAAAGACCCAGCCATAGAAGGAACTGGCATCGTCAACGCGTTGTCCTTTGACATCGAAGACTGGTTCCACATGGTGGAGATTGAGGCCGTTGCGGACGAGTCGCAGTGGGACGAGTACGACTCTCTGGTCGAGCGTTACACTGAGTGGATCATCGAAACCGTGACGGCGGCTGATACGCGCGCAACGTTCTTCGTGCTCGGGTGGATTGCCGAGCGCTACCCGCAACTCGTCAAGGCGATGGTTGACAACGGACATGAAGTCGGCACGCACTCGTACTGGCATCGGCGTGTGTACGAACTCACACCGGAGGCCTTCGCGGAAGACCTCAAGCACTCGATCGAAGTCATCGAACAGGCGGGGGGCCAGAAGGTGCGTGGTTTCCGTGCACCTTCGTTCTCGATCACGCCCGGAACGGAATGGGCATTCGATGTGCTGCTCGATGCCGGTCTGGAGTACGACGCGAGTCTCTTTCCTGCGATACGCGCCCATGGTGGGTATCCATGCGATCCTGGTCCGCATGTCAGTGGCATTGCGCCATCGGGCAGAGACATGCCTGAACTGCCCATGACCATGATGACCGTGGGCCCGGCGACACTGCCCTTTTCCGGTGGTGGCTACATGCGGCTGCTTCCAGGGTGGCTGCTGCGGCGCGGCTTCGACCAACTCAATGCGCAGGGCCGCCCAACTGTCGTGTACCTGCATCCAAGGGATTTCGCGACGGACTGTCCTCGCGTACCCATGTCGCTCAAGCGGCGGTTCAAGTGCTATGTGGGCATCGGGACTACGAAGGGCAAACTGCAGATGCTGTTGGACCGCTATCGCTTCGACACCTGTGCCGCGGTTCTTGGCCTCGACGCTGTGTAGTGGCCTGTCAGGCGATACTCTTCCCCCCTGCGATGCCCCTTCGCCTGCACAACACGCTTTCCGGCACCACAGAGGTCTTCGAGCCGCTCGATCCATCCGGTCCGGTGCGCTTCTACACCTGTGGACCGACAGTTTACGACTACGCCCACATCGGCAATTTTCGAGCGTTCCTTGCTTCAGACGTGTTGCGACGCGTGCTTGAACTGCTCGGGCATGACGTGCGACACATCATGAACATCACCGACGTCGGCCACATGACCAACGACGCCGACGCCGACGGCGGCGGCGAAGACAAAATGCAGGTGGCGGCACGCCGGCTGCTTGAAGCGAAGAAGTCCGGCACCTTGCCCGACGGCGCGCAAGTCGACCCGGGCGATCCATATGCCATTGCGGATTTCTATGCGGATGCATTTCTCGAAGACGCACGTCTGCTCGGACTAAAAGTGGCTCAGGATGTTATTGACGATTCCACCGTCATGCCCCGGCCGTCACAGTTCGTCGAACAGATGGTGGGCATGGTCGAGACGCTGATTAAACGTGGTCATGCCTATGTCGCCGACGACGGCGTGGCGTACTTCGATGTGCAGTCCTTCCCGGAGTATGGCGCCCTGTCGGGCAATCGGCTAGACGCACTGCGCAGCGGCGAGGGCGGGCGCGTCGACATGTCCACGCAGTCTCTCAAGAAGCACCCCGCGGACTTCATGTTGTGGAAGCCGGATGAGGCGCACCTCATGCGCTGGGGCAGTCCCTGGGGCGAGGGGTATCCGGGGTGGCACCTCGAGTGTTCGGTCATGGCGCGTGCGCTGCTCGGCGACGAGATCGACCTGCACAGCGGCGGCGAGGACAACATCTTTCCGCACCATGAGTGCGAAATCGCACAGACGCGCAGCGTGACCGACTGCGGTTGCTTTGCGCGAGTCTGGGTACATGTGCGACACCTCATGGTCGACGGCGGCAAGATGAGCAAGTCCGCCGGCACGTTCTTCACGGTGCGCGATCTACTGGCGAAGGGCGCTACGCCTGCGGCGATCCGCCTGGAGTTGATACGCACGCACTACCGGGCAAATGCGAACTTCACCATGCAGGGGCTGCGGGACTGCGGTCGCATGGTCGACCGCTGGTGTCGGTTGCGCGATCGACTGGCCGGCGGCACTGTCGGGTCGTTCGACGGCCCCGGCCCGCTTGAGTCTGCCCTGCCGGCGTTCACCGAGGCGGTTGCCGATGATTTAAATCTCGCCAAAGCGATCGGTGTGCTCAGCGAAGCAGTGGCAGCACATGGTGACGCCACTGGTGGCGATGCCAATGCCGCCGAGGCGGAGTTGGCCGCGATGCAACGCATGGATTCGGTGCTCAGTGTGCTCGACCGCAACAGTGCGCCATCGAGGGCGCCGGATGTCGATGAAGGCGATATCGACGCGCTCGTGGCGGCTCGGAACAAGGCGCGTGCCGACAAGGACTGGGCAGAGGCTGATCGCGTTCGAGACGCACTGCTGGAGCGAGGCATCGAGATCAAGGACTCCGCCGGGGGGACCACCTGGCGGCGGATCGTGCAGTGAGCCGTCCGGTCATCGGTCTCGCGGGTGGTATCGGCGCCGGCAAGAGCACGGCCGCGGTGATTCTTGCCGAGTTGGGCTGTGTCGTGGCAGACGCCGACGTCTTGGCCAAGGCCGCTCTTGACGCACCAGCCATCCGCGACCAGATCGTGGCGTGGTGGGGGACACAGGTGCTGGATGCGGACGGCTGCGTGGATCGCGCGGCGATTGCCAGCATCGTCTTTGAGCAGGAAGACGCCTTGGAGCAGCTTGAAGGCTTGGTGCACCCCGAAGTGGAGCAGCAGCGGGAGGCGCTCTTCGCCGCTGCCGGTGAAGGAACACGGGCATTGGTGATCGACGCCCCACTGCTCTTTGAAGTCGGCTTGGATGAAGACTGCGATACCGTGATCTTCATCGATGCATCTCGTGCTGTACGCTTAGAGCGGCTTGCTGAAAATCGCGGCTGGGACGCCAATGAACTGGATCGGCGTGAAGCGAAGCAGCTTGTACTTGACAGCAAGCGCTCACGAGCCGACCATGTTGTCGTCAACGAGGGAGGCCCCGAGCCGCTGCGTGCGGCACTTGCGGGAATCCTCGACACACTTGACTGACAACTGAACAGACGGCCACGCGGTTTCTTCCGCAAGGAAAGCCACAAGAACCGTCGTTCAGCCCCGAACAACTCTGCACACGCCCGCTGTCGGGCCTGTCATTTACACACGCCGCAGTGTGCGGCACCCCCCAGAAGGAAAGCACAGCAATGGCCAAGAAGCGACGACGTCGCCGCAAGGGTGGCAGCGGTGGAAGCCACAGCGGCAGATCCACCGAAGCCGTCAGTATCGCGCTCAATCCGAGCGAGGTACCCACCGACGAGGTTCTCGAGTCAGAAGCTTCCAAGCTCTCCGACAAGCTCGACCTCAAGACCCGCAAGCGCATCGACAAGGCCAAGGCCGACGGCCTGGATCTCATCGGATTGCAGCGCATGGCTGCGCCGGCATTGACGGAACTTGCCGAGAGTCTGGACGTTGAGTCCGCCTCGCTCATGCCACGTCAGCAGCTGGTGTTCGAGGTGTTGCGTCGCAACGCTGAAGAGCAGGGGTTGATGATGGGTGAGGGTACGCTCGAAGTGTCCAAAGAAGGCTTTGGCTTCCTGCGCAGCAGTGAGTATTCCTTCGCCGCGTCACCCGACGATATCTACATTGGTCCGGCACAGATGAAGCGATTCAATCTGCAGCGCGGGCAGCAGATCACCGGCCTGATTCGTCCGCCGCGGGAAGACGAGAAGTACTTCGCCATGCTCCGCGTGGAGTCGGTCAATGGCAAGCCACCGGCGGAACTGGGACACCAGGCGACGTTCGAAAATCTCACACCGCTGCACCCGGAAGAGCGCATCACATTGGAAACCGAATCGGATGTGCTGGAAACGCGGGTCATTGACTTGGTCGCACCGTTGGGCTTTGGTCAGCGTGCCTTGATCGTGGCTCCGCCGCGAACAGGCAAGACCGTGCTGCTGCAGAAGATCGCAAAGGCCATTGCGACGAATCACACAGATGTGCACGTGATCGTGTTGCTCGTGGATGAACGGCCCGAAGAAGTCACGGACTTCAAGCGCAACACTGCCAAGAGCGTCGAGGTTGTCGCCAGCACGTTCGATGAGCATGCCACGCGTCACATCCAGGTGGCTGAAATGGTCATGGAAAAGGCGCGGCGGATGGTTGAGCAGGGCGAGGATGTCGTCGTACTGCTCGACTCCATCACACGACTGGCCCGCGGGTACAACAACGCAACGAGTGGCGGCAAGATCGGCACCGGCGGTGTTGACTCAACGGCGCTCATCAAGCCCAAGAAGTTCTTCGGCAGTGCCCGCAACATTGAAAACGGCGGCACGCTGACGATCATCGGCACGGCCCTGGTGGATACCGGCTCCAAGGCCGACGAAGTGATCTTCGAAGAGTTCAAGGGCACGGGCAACTCGGAGCTGCACTTGACGCGCAAACTTGTGGAGAAGCGCATCTGGCCGGCGATCGACATTCCTGCGTCGGGTACGCGTCGTGAAGAGCTGCTGCTTGATCCCAAGGAGTTGGAACTTGTTGGTCGGCTGCGCAAAGTGGTGTCGGACATGTCCGTGGTTGAGGCCATGGAGTTGCTTCGTGGTCGTTTGTCAAAGACGAAGACGAATGCAGAGTTCCT
>Ga0315336_1002648_pt1 | contig 26553 bp, 23 predicted proteins | sample ASW5metaG_FD_204512 | JGI IMG/M metagenome (GOLD analysis project Ga0315336, IMG submission 204512) | Ammonia-oxidizing marine archaeal communities from Monterey Bay, California, United States - ASW #5 | ecosystem: Environmental > Aquatic > Marine > Intertidal zone | place: USA: California... | reverse complement strand
TGGCGGCGTCGTTTTCGACGCGCCTGCGGTATCGGATCTACCGGCATCCGCTGGTGATGTTCCTGATCGGACCGATGATCTTGTTCGCCGTTGCCCAGAGGCTCACCCACCGGCGCGAGCACAAGCGCGAGCGTGCCAGTGTTTGGTGGACGAATCTCGGCGTGGTGGTGCTGGTTGGCGGTCTCATCGCAACCATGGGCCTCAAGGCCTATCTGATGATCCAGCTCCCCATCAGCCTCATCGGCGGAGCGGCAGGCGTGTGGTTGTTCTACGTACAACACCAGTTCGAATCAGTCTATTGGGAGCGCCACGACGTTTGGGAGTATCTCCCTGCGGCGCTGCATGGCAGCTCGTATTACCGGTTGCCGCGCATCCTCCAGTGGTTTTCGGGGAACATCGGCTTCCACCATATCCACCACCTTTGCCCGCGTATTCCGAACTACTTCTTGCAGAGGTGTCACGAAGAGAACCCCGCACTGGCGGCGATACCGTCGATCACATTGTTCAGCAGCCTGCGCTCGCTCGGTTTCCGCCTGTGGGATGAAGAGCGACGTCAGATGGTGGGCTTCGGGTACTTGAGGGGGCACAAGCGAGCCCAGGCGTGACCTCACTCGGCGAAAGGCAGGCGATACCCAGACCACGTCGATCGCTGTGCCAACGCCGCTTGTCATTTCGGGCTGCGAACAGCTACCCCCTATCGGGCGGCCCCTACACATCCGTGACATCATGCGTTCGGCAAACAGAAGTTCGTCGCGGTAATGCTTAGAGTGGACGTTCGTCGCTCTGATACCACCAGCGGCGAGAATAAGGAGGGAGCTTGGGACGACAGAAACGCCCCGGTCCACGACGCCTTTCGCGTCGCCGCCGGGACGATGCGCTGAGGGCACGGGCCAACGAGGCCACTGGGATGGGCGCCGCGCCGGAAGAGGCTGTCGTCGTACCGGACGAGGACATCGTCGAGCCCGACGACGCACTGCCGGAGATCTCCTTCGACCAGCTCCCTAGCGGTCTGCAGGAGGCTTCTGCCCTCGCCGGTTGGTCAACGCTGATGCCGGTGCAGGCGAAGGCGATTCCCTACATGTTGGCTGGGCGCGATCTGATGATCCAGTCGCGCACCGGCAGTGGCAAGACCGGCGCCTTTCTGTTGCCGATCATCGACCGCCTCGATGCCGACGATCGATGCTGCCAGGCGTTGGTGCTCGTGCCGACGCGCGAGCTGGCCAAACAGGTGGTCACGGCTGCGGAGGAGCTCAGCGCGTCGACAGGGCTACTGCCGACCGCCGTTTATGGCGGTGTTGCCTATGGACCGCAGCTAGAGGCCTTCGAGCGCGGCGCCCACCTTGTCGTCGGTACTCCCGGTCGCGTCCTCGATCACCTTCTCAAGCGCAATTTGTCGCTCGAAGGCTTGAAGAACCTGGTGTTCGACGAAGCCGACCGCATGCTGTCGATGGGGTTCTATCCCGACATGAAGCGGCTGCAGGAATTCCTGCCGAAACGGCGCATCAGTGGCTCGATGTTCTCCGCCACGTTCCCGCCGCACGTGCGAAATCTCGCCGGCGAGTTTCTCGATAGTCCTGATTTCTTGAGCCTGAGCCGCGATCGCGTCCACGTGGCGTCCACCGAGCACGTTTTCTACGACGTTCCGTCGATGGACAAAGACCGCCTTCTGATGCGGATCATCGAGATCGAGAACCCCTCATCGGCGATCGTTTTCTGCAACACCAAGGCGGACGTTCACTATGTGGCCGTAGTGCTCAAGCGGTTCGGCTACGATGCCGACGAGCTCAGCTCGGACCTGGCACAGGCGGCTCGCGAGAAGGTGCTCGATCGGGTTCGACGCGGCAAGCTGAGGTTTCTGGTTGCCACAGACGTCGCGGCGCGGGGCATCGACATCCAGGAGCTGTCGCATGTAATCCAGTACGGCCCACCCAAGGATCCCGAGAGCTACATTCACCGGGTGGGGCGAACGAGCCGCGCCGGTGCCACCGGCGAGGCCCTTACGCTGATTTCAGGCCTCGAAGGAATCCACCTGCGACACATCGCCCGTACCTACGGCATCGACCTGCAGGAACGGCCAGCGCCGACCAAGCAAGAGGTGGAGCGAATCGTCGGCCAGCGTGTCACCGCTTTGCTCGAGGCTCGCCTCCGCGAGCGCGGCAGTCTGCAAACGGAGCGCATGCAGCGCTTCGTACCGCTGGCGCGCAGCCTGAGTCAAAGCCCAGACGAAGTCTCGGTGATCGCTATGCTCCTGGACGACTACTACCAGGAGAGTTTGCATGCACCGCTCGGGGAGCCGCCACCACCGGACTCCACGCCAGCCGCCGAGCATGCCGGTCGGAGCGAGCGTCCGAAGCGCAAGCGTCGGCGCCGAGGTGGGCGCTAGCGCTGGCAGGAGCCAGTGCCTCTAGCGAGGCTCTGCCGAAGTAGCCGAGCCAGCTGACGATGCTGAAGAGCTTGGCGCCATCCTCGTAAAGGTGCTGCATCGGGAGGGTCTCCGCCGCCAGTGCATCGATCGCCAGCGAAAAAGCGAAGAAGCTCAGCGCCAGTCCCAACAAGAGGAACTCGCTGGCCAGGATGACGGCGCGGAAGTACACCAGAAAGGCCACGACGACGGCTCCGTAGGCACCGAACAGCAGCTTCTCGTCCATGCGCAGGTCGTAGACCACGAACCAGTCGTGCAGCATGAACAGATCGTCGAGTAGCAGGGCAGCGGTCAGCAGGCCGGCACTCAAGAGGAACGGATGGAGAGGCGAGTCGGAGCCCTGACGGCGCAGCACGGCGGTGCCCATGAAGCACATCGTGGCGGCGGCACACCAGCAGAGCACGCCGATGTTCGATACGACGCCGAGCAGTGGGTGGGCGCCCACCGGAGAGTTCAGGAAGTCGGTCTTGGCGGAGATCGGCGTCGGCAGGGTGCCCAACTCGGCGGCGAGGTTCATGCAGATGGAATCGTCGGGGCGAAAGGGGGAGCATGGCTCGGCACTTGCCTGTTGCGGCGCCGACATCAAGTTCTTCGACGAGCTCACGCGCGCCTATAGTCATCGTGCCGACCTGTTCTACAGCGAAGTGCGGCTCGATGGTGTTCCGGCAGCGATGTGCGCGAGTCTGGTCGAGGGCACGACGTTGTTCGGTTTCAAGGTTGCCTCCGGTCCTGCCTACGGTGAGTATTCGCCGGGAGTGCTGAACGCGGTTCAGGAAGTACGGTTGTTCCTCGAGAGCGAGGAACTGGTGTTCGCCGAAAGCGGCGCCAACGCCCAGTCTTTCATTGGATCCTACTGGCGCGACCGCGTGCCAGTGGCCAAGGTACTGCTTCCTTCCAGCAAGGCCGGGCGGCTCGCGTTGGCTAGTCCCGACGCGGCCCAGCGCGCTACGCGCGGTGCCCTGTCGGCGTTCGAGACGCTACGTAGGTCACGGTCGCGGAACGTCGCCTGATTCCACTCCGGCCGGACGTAGTCTATGAGCGGTGGCTACTAACGCAGCCGATTGTAGTGGCGCAGCACATCACGTAGCCGATCGTGCGGCAGTGCATACACCGTGTTTCCATCACGGCCGACCATCGTGGTGCCGGCGACGAGCGCGTTGGTGATCGCTTCCTCGACGGCATACGCGGTTGCCTGAAACAACGGTGTCAGCCACCCATTTGGAAGCATTTCCGCAGTACTCAGGTCGCTGGTTCCGGCGGCGTCGGGGTTGGCGGTGGAGAAGGCTATGAAGATATCTCCAGAGCCGTTGCTTGCCATGCCGCCCATGCGTGCGATGCCCAACGGTACTCTCCGGGCTATGCGCTTGAGCTGAAACGGCAGCAACGGTGCGTCGGTCGCGACCACCACGATGATCGAGCCGAAGTCGCGGTCGCCCGGTATTCCGAGCTCCGAGGCGTCGGCGCTGGTGGTGCCAGCGTGCGCCCTTAGGTCGGTGATTTCGCGGCCCACCGGAACGCCGGCGATCGTCAGGTCGTCACGGCCTCCATAATTTGCCTGGACCAGCGCTCCAAGCACGTAGTGCCGGCCTTGGATCTCCACCGCGCGGGAGGATGTTCCGGTGCCGCACTTGAAGCCGTGGCAGATCATTCCGGTCCCGCCACCAACCGCTCCTTCCGGCACGGCCCCGCCGTGCGCCTTGTCGAGTGCCTCGAAGATGTGCTGACTGCTTACGTGAAAGCCGTTGATATCGTTGAGGAATCCGTCGTAGGTTTCGGCCACCACCGGCAATGCCCAGGGTTGGCGCCCGTGGCCAGCGCGCACTAGCCAGTCGATCACCGCGTCGCGTGCCACGCCGACACTATGCGTGTTGGTGATCATCACCGGGCCCTCCAGGGTGCCGGACTCCTCAACCCAGGTCGTTCCGGTCATCTCGCCGTTACCGTTGAGGGAATACCAGCCGGCGAACACTGGTCCGGCCTCTCGGCCACGCGGCCGGATTGCTGTGACTCCAGTGCGCACCGGCCCCTCGCCGACCGACAAGGGGCCGTCACCACGGATCAGTGTTACCTGTCCCACCTCGACGTTGCCGACGTCGGTGATTGCGTTGCTCGGGCCAGGTTGGCCAGAAAAGGGGATGCCGAGATCTCGAGCGCGAGGCTGCTCCTGAGAGGGCAGCGCTGCGGCAAGCGTGGCTGCCGCCGTGCTAACCGCCATCACCATGATCGCCAAGGAGCGCCACACCCTGTTGCCATAGGCAGACAGGGTGCTCACTGATTGAGTTCGTGCCAGACGGCGTCGAATTCCTCGGCGGCTCCCTCAGGGGGCGTGGTGATCAGGCTGACGCCGATAGTGAGCAGGAAGCCGACGATGAAGCCGGGGATCAACTCGTACAGGTCGTAGGTATACGGCTTGAACGCCAACACCCAAACGATCGCGGTCACAAAGCCGCCGATCATGCCGGCGACGGCACCGGCGCGCGTCGTACGCTTCCAGTACAGCGAGCACAAGACCGCCGGAGTAAAGGCACAGGCGAGGCCCGACCAGGCGAACAGCACGAACCAGAAGATGACGCGCACCTCTCCGAGCGCGAGCAATAGAGCGACGATGCCGACCACTACCGTCGTGGCCTTGCCGTACAGCGCCAACCGTCGATCGGTTTCGTGCGGCCGGTAGACGCGATGCACGATGTCGCGTACTACCGTAGCCGACGCCATGATCAGCAGCGAGTCGGCGGTCGACATGATGGCAGCGAGCACGATCACCAGATAGATGCCGGTGAAGAGCGCCGGCATCAGCTCTGATGTCATTAGCGGCAGGATCGTCTCGGGATCATCGATCACCGGGAAGATCACCCGACCGGCCATGCCCCCGAACACCGCTCCGAGGTCGAAGACGATGATGCACAGCACGGCGATCAGCCCGCCCTCGTGGATATCACGCGTGCTGCGCGCGGCGATGAACCGGCTCAGCAGCTGCGGGGCGCCGAGAAACGCGAGCCCGATGCCGACGAAGCCGATCGCCGAAACGAAGCCCTCGATGCTCATCCCGTAGCTGCCCATCGGGCGCAACAGCGCTGGATCGGTGGCATTGAGCTGCGTCATCGTAGCGGTCCAGCCGCCGGCGGCTGCAAATGCCACGAACGGTAGCGCCAGCAATCCGCCGAACATCAGCACGCCCTGAAACAGGTCGCTATAGGCGACCGCTTTGAAGCCGCCAACGGTGGTGTAGTAGAGGATGACCGCGGCCCCGATCAAGGCGCCGGCGACATAGCTCGTGCCGAGGAACGCCGCGAACGCCTTGCCAGCCGCGGTGAGCTGGGCGGCGGTGTATGCCGTGACCATGCTGAGGATGATCACCAGACTGAGCCAGCGGAATATGTGGCTGGTGTCGCGGAACCGAGCCTCCAGAAAGTCGGGCACCGTGATCGCGTCGCAGCGATCCGTCCAAACCTTGAACGGTTTCGCCACCAGCGTCCAGACGAGAGCAACCCCGAGGACCTCACCTAGGATGATCCACAGCGCGTGGATTCCCATGGTGTAGCCCATACCGGTGAGACCGAGCAGCAGCCAGGCGCTCTCGCCGGTGCTGTTGGAGCTGAAGGCGATGACCCACGAGGGCAGCTGCTTGCCGGCAACGTAGTAGCCGGCCACGCTGCCGGACTCACGCCCGGCCCACCAGCCGAGAGCGAGCAGGACGACCAAATAAACGACGAGGACCGCGACAATCGTGACGAAGGCCAACTCAGCGGCCCTCGTCGGAGCGGTCGCGATGCGGGCCACTTGGCTGGTGTGGCCCGCGACAGTAGTGCACCAGCGACACAGTTAATCCGGTGCCCACGGCTGCGATGAGCAGCAACCAGGCGGTCCATGGCATTCCCGCAATCATCGATCAGGCTCCGGTGTCTACGCGCACGCAGGCTCTTTCGAGCCGCCGTATCGCCTCTGCGATCTCGTCCTTGGTGATTAGCAGCGACGGGCCGAATCGAATGACGTGGCCGTGCTGGCCGGCGAGACCGATCAGCAAACCCTCCGCCTTGGCCGCCTCGAGCAGCGCCTTTCCCTTTTCGGGGCTCGGGATCTTGGAGTCGCGATCCTCGACGAGCTCGAGCGCCTGCATCAGACCCATGCCGCGAACCTCGCCGATCCACGTATGGTGCTCGGCCAGGGCGTCGAGGCCGGCACGCAACTCTGCCCCGCGCGTTGCCGCATTGGCGGGCGCATCCTCGCGACGCAATACATCCAGGGTCGCCGTCATGGATGCCATGCTCACCGGGTTGCCTCCGTATGTCGACAGTGTCTTGGCGGTCCAAGCGGCGGCGATCTCGTCACGCGTGATGGTGGCGCCGACCGGCTGGCCGTTGGCGATGCCCTTGGCCATCACCATGATGTCGGGCTCGACGTCCCAATGCTCGATCCCGAACCACTTGCCGGTCCTACCGAATCCCGTCTGCACCTCGTCGCAGATGAACACCCCGCCGTGCGCCCGAATGATCTCCGCGGCCCGCTGGAAGTAGCCGGTCGGCGGCACGATGTAGCCTCCGAGCCCGAGGATGGTCTCGGCTATGAAGGCCGCCGGCTTGCCGCCGGTAGTGGTGACAATGGCCTCTTCCAGGTCGTTGGCGAACTTGTCGACACAGCTATCATCACAGGGCGACTTGAACGGACACCGATAGGGATACGGTGCCAGCGCATGCTTGACGGGCATGGTGCTGGACAGCGGTCGCCAGGCGGCATGGCCGGTGATGTTGGTAGCAAGGGTGCTACGCCCCGAGTACGCTAATCGGAGCGCCATGATCTCGGATCGTCCGGTGTACATGCAGGCCAGCATGATCGCCGTCTCGATTGCCTCGGTACCGCTGTTGGTGAAGAACGACTTATTGAGGGCACCCGGTGCGATATCGGCTAGCCGGCGGGCGGCGTTGATCTGCGGATCGGTGATGTAGAGACTCGACGTGTGCCCGAGCTTATCGATCTGCGCCTTGGTGGCAGCGGTGACCTCCGGGTGGCAGTGCCCGACCGAGGTGGTCAGAATGCCGGCGAACAGGTCGAGGTACTCGTCGCCATCGATATCCTTGACCCACACACCGTGCGCCTCGGCCATAACCAAGGGCTCCTCGTAGAGGGTCGCAACGCACGGGAAAAGGAGGTCTTTCTGTGCTTGGCGTCGCTCGGCGGACGCGCTTGCCGTTACTACGGACGCTGTTTTGCTCAGAGTGTCCATGCTGCTGTTGTCCCGATCTGTTCGTAGCGATGCGAGGATGACTCTATTGGTGCGACGTGTCGAAAGAAAGCCGATGCGCCGCGCCGAAGTACCCTCATGTGATCAACAGGATCCAGGGAGTGCCAACGACCAGGTAGACGATCAGGTTGAAGAGCGTCACGAGTCCACCGTACCGATACACCTGCCGCGGCTCGATATAGCCGCTGCTCAGAAAGATGGCGTTGGCGCTCGAGCCCTGCGGTGTGATCGCCGCGAAGAAGTTGGTGGCGAACAACAGCATGTACGCCAGCAAGGGACCGGGCACGCCCGCCTGAAGGCCGACATGCAGAAAGACTCCGTACAGTGCCAGCATGTGCGCCGTCTGCGATACGAACAGGTAGTGGATCAGCACGTAGATGACGATCAACGCGACGTACACCAGGGGCCACGGCAGACCCTCGAGCCGGCTAGCCATACCACCGGCCGCGAACGACATGAAGCCCAGCTCGTTGAGCTGCGTCGATAGCGTGTACAGAATGGCGAACCACAGGTAAATGCCGAGGGCGTCGCCGCGCCCCTTGAGGTCTTCGAGGGTAAACACACGCGCCAGCATGAGGACGCCGAGCCCGAGGAAAGCGATAGCTGCGGTGTTGATATCAAGCGAGGTCGACAATGCCCAGCCGGTGATCATGCCGCCGAACGTCACCGCCGTGATCCATTCCTGGCGCGACAATGGGCCCATGGCGCGCAGCGCTTCGGCCGCTGCCGCCGGCGCCTCGGGGGTGCGTTTTACTTCCGGTGGAAAGATCCGATACAGCAGGTAAGGCACGATCAGTAGCGCCGCGAGCGATGGCAGCGACGCGGCCAGCGCCCAGGAACCGAAGCTCACCGGGATGCCGTATTGCGTGGCGATGGCGGCGCCGGCTGGATTGGCTGCCATCGCTGTCATCCACATCGTCGACGAAATGGTCAGCCCGGTCATGCCGGCCATCATGAGGAAGCTCCCCATGCGGGCCTGGGTGCCGTCGTGTGGTCGCGAGCCGCTCTGTCGAGCGAGCGCATAGTGGATTGGGTAGAGCACGCCGGAACGCGCCGTGTTGGAGGGGAACGCCGGGGCGATGAAGAAATCAGTGATGATGAGGCTGTAGGCGAGCCCGAGCGTTGATCGACCCAGCCGCATGATGATCAGGTAGGCAATGCGCTGGCCGAGGCCCGAGTTGACCACTGCCCGCGCCACCAGGAACGCCACCAGCAACAGCAGCAGGAAGCTCTGTGAAAATCCGGAGTAGGCTTGCGCTGGGGCCAGCGTTCCGCTGAGCACAGCGATCGCCACGGCCAGCACCGCCGCCGCAAGAATGGGCATGGCATCGATCAGCACCGCGACAATAGTGGCGAGAAAGATGGCGAACAGATGCCAGGCTCGCGGGTCCAGCGCTGCCGGTGCCGGACTCGCCCAAATGACCACGCCGACAGACAGGACCGTGAGGAGTCGCCACCAGGAACCGGCGCCGCTACCGTTTGCCACCGTCACCTTGCCGCTACTCGACACCGCTGAGCGCCAGGGTCAGCAGGAGCGCCCATTGCGAGCCCCTGTAACTGTCGGTTGTATCGAAGGTCTCCACGAACGGCGAGTGGGCGCCGGTTCCATGCCCACCTCCATCGATCGTCACCGCCGGGATCCCCAGGCTGATCGGGATGTTGGAGTCGGTGCTGGCGCGGTTGAGCTGCGCGTCAATGCCTGCCGCTTGTGCCGCCATGAGCGCCGCCCGAACGATCGGCGCATCCTCGGGCTGTAGCCCGGCAGGGCGGATGCCGATGACCTCGATATCGTAGGTGAGTTCGACGTCGCCGTCCCAGCGATCGTTCTCCTCCTCGAGAGCCCTCTGTAGCGCGGCACGGAACTGAGAGTCGATCTCGTCGAGCGCGTTGACGTCGAGCGAGCGCATGTCGATCGACATCGCGGCAGAGAACGGGATGGAATTCACCGAGGTTCCGCCTTCCAGGATGCCGATACTGAACGTCACCTTGGGCTCCGTCGGAACCTGGAAATCGGCGATCTCGGCCATGGCTCGCCCTAGCGCGTGCATCGGGTTGGGCATGCCAAAGGCCCCAAAACTGTGGCCACCGGGCCCGCGGTAGGTGACCTTGTAGCGATGGCTGCCAACCGCACCATGTGTGATGGCGCTGCCGGCGCCGTCGACCGAGATGAATGCATCGATCTGATCGCGGAGCTCGGTCTCGAAAAGATGACGCACGCCCCGCAGGTTGCCAGCCCCCTCCTCACCGACCGTGGCCACGAATACCAGCCGTCCGCCTGGTCGCAGCCCGCTCCCGGTCCAGGCCTTTGCGACCGCCAGCACCACCGCCAGTCCACGGCAGTCGTCGACGATGCCGGGGCCCTTCAGTATCGGGCCGTCGCGGGTCACGGTGACGTCGGTGCCCGGCGGGAATACGGTGTCGAGATGCGCCGACAGAACCACTAGAGGACCTGGTCCCGAACCGGCCCATTCGCCGATCACGTTGCCGGCCGAATCGGTCCGGACCTCTTCGATCCCCGCCTCCCGGAGCCGTCGCGCGTAGTCCGCGGCGCGCTTTTGCTCATTGAACGGCGGTGCCGGAATCTCACATACTGCGACCTGGTCCGCGATGGTCGATGCTTCGGTCTCACGGACCGCGGCGAGCATGTTGCGGACGGCAGGCCTGGCGATGGCCGCCTCGAATACCGACGGGTCGGTGACCAGCTGGTTGCGGAGCCCGGGTTCGAGCGATCCGCCGGCGTTCGTCACCAAATCACGGGTTGTCGTTGAAACCGCTGCTGTCGTACCGGCGATTATCGTCACCAACAAGAGTGGCGTTGCTACACGGATCTCGATGACGGCCCTCGCTTGATGGTCTGATCATTGCTCGACGGCGTAGCGAACGATCAGCGTTGGTGTTACAGCGGGTGCACAGTGTACTCGTGGGCCAGCAGAGCATCACGTATTGGCGATGCTCCGTTGACGTCGACCGTCGATACGCGCCGCAGCCGCGGCACAAGCCAGTCGGCAAAGGGCGGTGAGATGCCGAGCAGCGCTGCCCGGTCGCCGATCACCTGTTCGGCTCGCGCCCGGGCGATGGTGATCGGCTGCTGCGACGCCAGCACGACGCCCTCCGGATGCTCCAGGACCACTGGGAATACTTCCAGTAGCGCCGCGAGGTTGGCCGCACGCTACCTCTGTCCAGAGAAGTTGGTGTCGTAGACGAAGATCCCCGCTGGCTTCAGGATCCCACACCGACCGAGATCGTCAGCGAGTGCCCGGCAGAGCGCGCTGTGTCTAGCATGCACCTGTTGCCGCTCTGGCGGAGGTCGTGGCGGCTACTGGGTGCGCTTCGCCGCTACCGGGAACCCCAGCGGAGATGGGTTGCCCCCTTGCCGAAGCGCTTGGCGTTGTTTGTCATGTATGGGATAGATAGGCTCGTTTCAACGATCCCTCGCCGCATGGAGTAGGCGCAATGCTCTGGAACAACCGTAAGTGCTTCCGTTCGATGGCTGTTGCCGTGTTGGCAGTCGCAGTCGTTACCACGCTCGGCCTGGCACAAGGCCAGAGCGCTCTCGATGATCCGTTGCGGACCGACGCAGATCGCGAGCGCGATGCTGGCAGCAAGCCTCTCGAGCTCTACGAATTCTTCGGCGTCAAGCCGGGGATGACGGTCGTCGATCTGATGCCCGGCGGCGGCTACAACACCCATCTGCTGTCGCTGATCGTGGCTGGACCCGCGGGATCCGAAACGTCGTCTGGTGTGCAGGATCATGGACAGGTGCTGTCTGGTCCCGATCGTCGCGGCGGCGCGGCCGAACGCGTCGAGGCTGCGGGGCTGACCAACGTCCAGGTATTCACTGATTTCGCCGAAGTGCGGCCCAGCAGCGTCGACGTGATGGTGACCGTTCGGAACATCCATGACCTCGAGAACCGTGGCAACACCGGTCCGGTCTATGCGTCGTATCTTGCTGCCCTCAAGCCGGGTGGAATTTTCGGTGTGGTTGACGCGCGTACTCCGAAGGAAGGCTTCGACGACAGCACCCACCGCATCAATGAGCAGCATGTGGTCGATGCTCTGACGGCGGCCGGGTTCGAGTTGGTAGAGCGCTCGGATATGTACGCCAATCCTGACGACGACTTTGACCAGAGCTTCCGAGGAAGCCGCTGGACGATCGATCGTTTCGCGCTGAAGTTCCGGAAGCCGATGAACTAGTGGCGACGGCCCCTTCGGCTGCGGCCAACAGGCGCCGATTTAGCTCGAAGGGGGAGTGGGAAGCTCGACTGCAACGAGCTCGGTCCCGTTTCGGGCGAACAGCAGGTGGTTCGCCAGCGCCGGATAGGCACGCACCGTTCCGCCGAGGATGCGGGCGCTAGCCAAGGGCCGAAACGCTTCCGGCGTAGCCTCGCTCAGCACTAGCTCGCCACGTTCTCGCAGGATCAGCAAGCGCTCGCCCACTATGAACAGCGTACCGGCACCGAAGCGTTCGATCTCCCAAGCGACGTTTCCGCTGCTCAGCTCTACGGCACGTAGTGACTGTCCGTACTCCTGACGGCCGTGGAAACCGTAGAGATAGCCTCGGTGATGGACGCTGGTGGCATAGTGGTTGGTCAGGACGTCGTCTGACGACCAGACCGGCGTGAAGCCATCGTCGCCCCGTTGCAGGAGGACGGCGCCGGTGCCGTAACTGGCGGAAAGGTATACGCGTTGACCTATTACGAGGGGAGTCGCGGCGTTCACCGATGAGCGCGAGCGCGAGCGCCAAGCGTAGTCGGCACGTACCTGACCGCTCGCCGGGTCGATCTCGAGCAGGCCGTTGCGGGTGAAAAACAGGGCGCTGTGGCGGCCCGCGAGCTCCGCGGTTACCGGCGCAGAATAGCTCGCTTCGTCATCCGTCGCGGTCCAGAGGACTTCGCCGCTAGCGGTATCGAACGCGACGATTCCGGCACCGCGGCCGCCAACGTTGAGCAGGACACGATCACCGTCGACCAGCGGTGCTGCCGCGGCGCCGAAGAATCCCTTGCGAACGCCGAATCGCGCGTGGGTGTCTACCGACCAAAGCACCTGGCCGCTGGCAAGGTCGACCGCCTGAAGCTTGCCCTGGGCGCCGAACGTGAAGACGCGCCCCTGCGCTATGGTGGGAGTCGCCCGTGGCCCCTCGTCGAACCCGAAGTCGTCTCGATAGCTCGTGGCGTACGATGCCGTCCACATCGGTCGGCCGGTAGCCGCATCCAGAGACTCCAGGACTTCCTGGTCGGCGACGCGGTGAAACAGGAGCAGCTGTTCGGCTGTTGCGGCCGGGCCCGCGAAGCCCTCGCCGACGTCGCGTCGCCAGCGCACCGTCGGGCCGTCTTGTGGCCACACCGCGATTCGGGCTGACGGAGCGCTTCCGTCGCGCCGCGGACCGAGGAAGTGCGGCCAGGCGTCGGAGTTCTGCAGTTGCACAGCTTGCGGGGTGGCAGTGGGCACCACCGCGGCCAGTAATAGCGCGGAGATCAGTGCGCCGCGCGCCGCCGGCAGATATCCACTCGAGTTCTGCGCAGTAGAAAGTCTCAACGGGCCCAGAGCTTAGCAGAGCCGACGTTGCCGTCGTGCCTGAGCGCCGGTACTCTTAGCGCGGACCGAGGCCAGTATGCGCGCCACGAGGTAATGATGCGCCCCACCCTGAACATCCTGAGCGATGATCTCATCATCCAGATCCTCGATGAGGCCAAGCGGTTTCTGGGCGAGACCGGCATGGAGATACGGGGCACGGCGATGCGTGAGCGCCTGCTCGACCATGGGCTGCCGCTCGATGCCTCCGGCGAGCGGGTGTTGTTTCCGCCAGACGTGGTCGACGCGGCGATCGCTAGCACCCCCAAGTCGTTCGCGCTGTTTGATCGCCACGGGTCGCCATACACCGAGATCGGTGGCAACACCGTTCACTACGTTCCCGGCTCGAGCGGGCTCAAGGTCCTCGACCATCGGACCGGGGAGACACGGTTGGCGAACTCGGCGGACTTCACCGAGTACGTGCGGCTGTGTGATGGACTCGACAACATCGCTTATCCCGCCACCGCGTTCTCCACGAACGATGATATCGAGGCGTTGGTCTCCGATGCGTGGCGCCTCTACATGTGTCTGACCAATACCCGCAAGCCGGTGGTCTCCGGCGCCTTCACCGAACACGGCGTGACCCGAATGGCCGACATGATGCGGCTGTTCCGCGACGACGACGCTGATCTGATCGCCCGTCCGATGTCGATCTTCACGATCACCGCAACGGGCAACTTCCGCTATGGCGAGGACTCGTGCCAGAACATCCTCGACTGTGTCGAGAGTGGAATCCCGATAGAGATCGTCCCGGTTACTCTGCAGGGGCTCATCGCACCGGTGACGCTGGTTGGGGCGACGGTGTTCCATACTGTCGACGTGCTCGCCGGCCTGACGATGGCCCAGGTGGCGCGCCAAGGGACACCGGTGATTTTCGGTGGGGCACCAGCAACCTTCCACATGAAGGCGGCGAGCGCGCCGATGGCGGCGATCGAAGCGCTGCACCTGAACACGGCATATGTGGCAGTTGCTAAGTCGCTCGACTTGCCTACTCAAGCCTACATGGCGCTCAGCGATGCCAAGCTACTCGATGCGCAGGCGGGCGCCGAGACCTTCGGGTCAGCGCTGCTGGCGGCGCTCGCCGGAGTCAACTCGGTGTCGGGCCCTGGGATGTTCGACTTCCTGCTCGTTTTCAGCCTCGCGAAGCTCGTGTTCGACGACGAAATGTGCGGTCAGGCGCTCCATTTCGTCCGTGAGATAAAGCCACTGGGCGACCTGCCGATTACACACCTTGCCGAAGAGCTCATGGCGGAGAATCATCTGATCACCGCCGATCACACGCTCGAGCATTGGCCGCAGGAGCTCTATCTCACCGGTCCCGTCGTGGACCGCGAGAACCGCGAGGCCTGGATCAGGCGTGGCGGTAAGGAGCTTGTCGAGCGAGCCAATGACGAAGTTGACGCGCGCCTTGCGAAATACCAGCCAATTGACACCGACGCTGCGGTCGACGCAGAGCTACGGCGTTTGATCACATCGGGCTTCAAGTCTCAGGAAGAGTTGCCGGTCGTGCCCGCTCCGGGCGACGTAGTGGCCGGCGGGGGCGCAGCGGCTCCGGTCGCACGCAAGCGACGTCGACGCCGGAAGGCGCGGCAGAGCTGACGCCGATCAACGGCTCGGCCGGCTGCGCCGTCGGCCGCGACGGCCGCGGCGATCCATGTCGGCAGCCGACTTCAGCGCCGGTAGCTCAACGACCTTGGCCAGCTCGGGGAACGGCTCCTCTTTGTTCGGCATTGCCATCGCGTTGACGAAGTGATGCTGAAAACGTGCCGCCACCGCGGTCTCCACCTTCTCGATTCGGCGGACCCAGGTCTCGATCTCGGCGCGGGCGCTAGCGTCGAGCAAGGCGATGCGTGCACCGGCGCCGGCAGCGTTACCGGCCGACGAGACCTGGCTCAGGTCGCAGTCGGGGATCATTCCCAGCACCATGGCGTACTTCACATCGATATGGCTGCCGAAGGCGCCCGCCAGGCGGATGCGATCCACCGTTTCGACGCCCAGGCGCTCCATCAACAGCCTGGCACCCGCATAGAGCGCGCCCTTGGCGAGCTGAATGGCGCGAACATCGTTCTGAACGATCCGCACTCGCGGCTCGCCTTCGTGCACCAGATAGGCATGCGTGCGACCGTCGGGCATGATCCGGGGGCTGCGTTCGGCGAGCCGTCCGTCGATCGCACCGTCGGCGTCGATGATGCCCGCCAAGAACATCTCCGCGACCACCTCGATGACGCCAGAGCCGCAGATCCCGGTGACACCGGTAGCGCCAGTCTGTTCGGCGAACTCGGGGTCGTCCGACCAAAGCTCGCAGCCGATGACCTTGAAACGCGGCTCCAGGGTGTCGCGATCGATGCGCAGCCGCTCGATCGCTCCTGGCGCGGCGCGTTGACCGCAACTGATCTGTGCCCCCTCGAAGGCCGGTCCGGTGGGGCTGGAGGCTGCGACCAACTTCTCGCGGTTTCCCAGCACGAGCTCGGCGTTCGTGCCGACGTCCACTAGCAGCGTGATGGCCTCGTCGCGGTAGGGGGCCTCCGCCAGGAGCATGGCAGCTGTGTCGGCGCCGACGTGTCCTGCAATGCACGGCAGGAAATACGCTCGAGCTCCCGGGTGAAGTCCGAGCTCGAGTTGCCTGGCCGGAACCGTCACCGCACCTTCGGTGGCCAGCGCGAACGGCGCCGTGCCGAGTGGCGTCGGGTCGATGCCCAGCACGAGATGGTGCATCACAGGATTGCCGACCAGAGTGATCTCCAGAACTTCGGCCGGCGACGCCCCAGCAACCTCGGTCACCTGTGCCGCCAGTGAAGCGATCGCTTCGCGTACCACCCGGGTCAACTGCTCGTCGCCGCCCGGGTTCATCATGACGTACGAGACGCGGCTCATGAGGTCCTCGCCGAAACGGATCTGCGGATTCATCAGTCCGGTGCTGGCGGCGACGTCTCCGGTGGCGAGATCGCAAAGATGGGCCGCGATGGTGGTCGAGCCGACATCCACCGCCATGCCGTAAACGGTGTCACGGAAGCCTGGCCAGATGGCAATGATCTCGCTGCCTTGGCGGACAGCCACGGTCACCGACCACTTGCCGTCTCGAAGGGCTGGCTGTAGTCGGCGCAGAGCGGTCAGATCGCAGCTCAGCTCGGTGAGGTCCCACTCGCGCTCGAGGGCAGCGCACAGTCGCTCGAGATCCGCCGTCGGGTCGTCCATGTCGGGCTGCGCCACCTCGACGAAATGCAATCGAACCACCGGATCGAGGTCGATATCGCGGGCATCGAGCTCCTTGCGCACGACCTGGTGGTGCACCTGGCTGCTCGCCGGCACGTCGATGACCACGTCGCCGCGCAGCCGTGTGTGGCAACTCAGTCGGCGGCCTTCGCCGAGTCCGCTCTTGCTGGCGTAGCGTTGCTCGGGCTCCGACAGCGGCGTCAGGTGGTCTGCGTGCGAGGTGATCGCGTGCTTGGCGAAGTCGCCCTCGCTCAAGGTCACCTGGCACCGGCCGCAGATACCGCGCCCACCGCAGACTGAATCGATATCGACGCCGAGCTGTCGGGCAGCATCGAGCACCGGAGTGTCGAGGGCGAAGCGCCCACGCTTGCCGGAGGGGGTGAAGACGATCAGAGCGTCGCGCTGCGCCACCGTCCGCTTACGGCCGGCGGCGGGCGCGGCGGCCTCGCCGTTGCCGTTCACTGCCCTCGGCCGGTACCTCGCGGTAGGCGGCGAGCCAGCGTCCACACTCCGGATCATGACCGGCGATGACATCGGCACCGCGCGTCGCCTGCATGATGCCGGTGTCAAGAGGGTCGGTGATCGCCGATGTGAGGCCGGCACCGATGGCGCTGGCGATAAAGGCGGCGTTGAGTCCGTGTCGATTCGGCAGGCCGAAGCTGAAGTTCGAGGCCCCGCAGGTAGTGTTGACCTTGAGCTCGGAGCGTAGGCGACGAACGAGCTCGAGCACCTGTCGCCCGGCGTCGTTGATTGCGCCGACCGGCATGACGAGAGGATCGACGACGATGTCGCTGGCCGGGATGCCGTGATCTGCGGCGCGCTCGACGATCTTCTTGGCCACATGGAAGCGCACATTGATGTCCTGAGAGATGCCGCTGTCATCGTTGGAGATCGCCACCACCGCGGCGCCATACTTTTTGACCAGCGGTAGCACGCTCTCGAGGCGCTCATCTTCGCCGGTCACCGAATTAAGCAGTGGCTTGCCCTGATAAACCGCCAATCCCGCCTCGAGCGCGGCGACCACGGAGGAGTCGATCGACAACGGCACGTCGGTCACTGCTTGCACGAGCTCGATACAGCGCGCCAGGATTGCGGGCTCGTCGGCCAGCGGAATGCCGGCGTTGACGTCGAGCATCATGGCGCCGGCGGCAACCTGAGCCAGCGCGTCGGCCTCGACGCGGCTGTAGTCACCAGCCTTTAGCTCGGCGGCGAGAAGTTTGCGTCCCGTCGGGTTGATGCGCTCACCGATGACCACAAACGGTCGATCGAATCCGATCGTCACCTCACGGGTGGCGGAGCTGAGTACCGTATCCGTCATTGTGTGGGCTCGGGTTGGGGTGCCAGGCCGTTGCCCCGTACCATGGCTCGCAAGACGCTCTCAGGGAACGCGGCTTCGAGGCGGGCGACCTCCTCGGTCACGGTTTGCTCGAGGTCTCCGGAGCAAGGACGTCGATCGCGTCGCCAGTCGGCGAGGTACTCGTCGCTGCCGCCACGGCCGGCTCGCATCGCTGCGCTATCGATCGCGTCGGCGAACCGAGACGATAACTCTGCCTTGACTCTGGTGCGGCCGCTGCGGCCAATGACCTGCGCCGGAATATCGCGCCAGTAGATCGTGATTAGCTGCGCCACGCCAGCTCCCTATTGGCCGGGAGGCAGTTGAAGTCGACGAGTGAACAACCGTTGAGTCGCTTGAGCGCTGTCAGCACGTTGGCCAGAGCACCGCAGGCGAGTATGAGTAGGCGTGCCGGCACGGTTGTCCTCGCCGTTCAGGAGGCTCGCCGTTCGGCAATCAGTCTCTTGGCGACCTCGACCGCGGTGGCGGCGTCGCGGCAGTAGGCGTCGGCGCCGATCGCTTCCCCGAACTCTTCGTTCAACGGCGCGCCTCCCACTATGACGATGAAGTCGTCACGCAGGCCTTCTTCCTTCAGCGTGTCGATGACGACTTTCATGTACGGCATGGTGGTAGTGAGCAGAGCCGACATCCCGAGGATGTCCGGACGGTGCTTCTTGAGCGCTCCGATGTATGAGTCGGCGTCGGTGTTGATGCCCAAATCGATGACCTCGAACCCGGCACCCTCCATCATCATGCCGACCAGGTTCTTGCCGATGTCGTGGATGTCGCCCTTGACGGTGCCGATGACCATCTTGCCGACCGGGTCCGCGCCGGTCTCGGTGAGGATCGGTTGCAGAATGGCCATGCCAGCTTTCATGGCGTTGGCGGACATCAATACTTCCGGAACGAACAGGATTCCGTCGCGGAAGTCCTCGCCGACGACGTTCATGGCGCTGACCAGCGCGTCGTCGAGCACCTTCTTCGCTTCCCACCCGCGATCGAGCAGGATTGTAGTGGCCTCGGCAATCTCTTCGGCGAGTCCGTCGTAGAGATCATCATGCACCTGGTCGACAAGCTCCGCGGTGGGAAGCTCGCTCAGTACCAGATCGTCGCTATCGTGTTCGGTGGACATCTCAGCTCCACAAATGCCGGACGATTGTCCCGCGAATTCTAGCACCGCGGCGTCAGCTGCGCGGCTCGGTTGATCAGCCTACGGCGGCGATCTTGGCGCGCCGAAGCTTAGTGCCCTGTTGCAGGCAACTAGGTACGCGTTCCCTCGGTGCTGGATGGAATTCCGTGGTCGGTGCGCGCCCTTCGCGCCGTCTCGAGGAGGACCTCCTCAGCTTGGTTGCACAGCGCTTCGGCGTCGTCAGCCGAGTCGCCAACGGCGGTCAGACCGAAGCGGCCACAGTCGCCCAGGCAGACCATCATGTGCAGCACGATGCCGCGCTGCTGCGTGTGATCGAAATGGATTCGGTTGGTCACCATCGCGTCGGACAGATCGCTTATCTCCAGCCCCCGGTAGTCTTCCGACTCTATGTGATCGCTTGCAACGAGGAACTTCGGTTGACCGCTCCAGGCACGGAACACGTTGCTTTTCCAGTCGTAGTCGCCGTGGGTGAGGAACTGCAATGTCAGAAACGAGTGCGTCGTGCCGCCCTTGCGCAGGTTCACCTCGATGGCCCATGCCTGCCAGTCGCCGTCCTGCTTCGCGGTCAGGAAGTCGACGGCAAAGCGTCCGATGACACCTTCGTCGGCGACCAGCTGGCCAATTTTCAGCGCCGCTTCCGCGATCCTTGACGCGTATGCGTTATCGGCCGGGAACCGCGCTCCGAGGTAACTCTGCCCAGTGGGACCACCGAGAAGCTGATCGTGCGTCGAAAGTAGCTGCACGACGCGCAGGGGGGTGATGCGCAGCTGTACGCTGGGGCTCAGCACGCTATCGGCGACGATGCGCTCTTCGACGATCCCGCCAATTCGAGCGAGCTTGGCAAGGTAGGCGTCGGCAGACAATCCCACCAGCTCGGTGGTCATCTCCCGCGCCCGCTGTTCGATGGCCGCCGGGTCGACGCCGATGCCTGTCAGGTCGACCTGGGCATTGCCTTCGCCGGAGACCGAGGCCTAGAGTCTGACGATCGCCGGCCGTGCACTCGGGGTGGGTCTTCTGGAACTCGGCGATGGCGCGGACGATGTCGTCGAGCGATCGTAGGTCCTCGAACCCGGCGGGACACGACACCCCGGCCTGTTTGAATAGCTGCCGGCCGCCGCTCTTGGACCCGATGTGTTCATGCAGAGGGTCGTTGCCGTACATCGGAATGCCGAGCCGAAGCGCCAAGTCGCGTTCGGCCCACGTAGTGTTGAACGGAACCAAGTGGGCGCGCCGCGGGTCGATCACGAGGCGCTTGATGCGCTCGATCAGTCGCGGACGTTGTAGCACCTTGTGGGTGAGCGGAATCGGATCGGCGTCGCCCGTCGAGAGCATGAACAATCGAGCCCGCGCATGGCTCGGTATCAATCCCGGCAGCAGGGCGAGGTAGTAGTCGATCACCGCCTCGGCGACCGGTTGGCCGGTGACGTAGACAATGCGCGCGCGCGGCTGCCGCAGCAGTAGCAGCAGAAAGAGCAGGCGTTCCTCGTAGGCCTGCATCTCGGAGGGTCGCAGGGCAAAGTCGAGCGAGACAGACGGCACGACGACGATCGTCTGCTCTTCCTGGCTCAGCTGTGAGATCGACTTCCAGAGCGGAGTGAGGGCCTCCTAGAGCGTGTCGAAGCGCTCCAGGAGCTCTTTTTCTGACAAGTCCAACCGTGGTACGGCCAGTGATTGGTGAGCCATCGGTTGCCGGTCCTGCTACTCCGCGCTCAGCTTCAACAGCTCGTCGAGCAAGAACAGATCGGTGAGCAGGGCGCGCAGATGGATCGATGCGTTGAGGTTGTCGACTAGTTGCGAGCTTATCGACCGCTGAGACAGCACGAGTTGAATCGCGGCGCGGCCACTGCGTGCATCGCCCTCCAGCACAGCCATAAAGTCGGCGTAGGCTTCTGTTGCTGCGGCGTCTCCACTTGGTGCGTAGGCGACAGCCACCTCCGGTAGCTCGCTGAGGGCGGTCACGGAACGCTGCAGGAACTCGCGGAGCTGACCTCCCGACTTGCTGGCGCCATCGCCGTCGAGTCCCTGCGCCGCGTAGGCGAGCATGAACTCGTAACTTTCTTCGAGCGTATCGATATGCCGCTGCAGGTCGTTCATCGTCGGAGCTCGGTCGCTGGAGTTCAGGTGAAGGCGCGAAGGACTACTGGCAGGCCAAACGATACAACCTACCGTGCCCTGGTACAGACGCGCTCATGCAGCGTCGGTATCGGCACCCTGTTTCGATTCGTCAATGCTCCAGCGCGCCGGATCGTGGTGCTCGAGATACTCGTCGCGACGGATCGAGCCAAACAGCATCGATTTCGTGATCCAGCGCTTCTCGGGCAGCACGGCGAAATACACGTGCGTGATCACCAGTGTTACCAATCCGACGGCGCCGACGCCGTGCAGCACGTACATCCAGCCCCAGGTCTGCTCGGTAAGCAAGTAGGGATTGCGGGCCCAGAAGGGCGTCTCAACCCGAACCATCATCAGCAGGCCGGTACCGATCGCCATCACTGAGGTGACCACTACCGCATGGTGGTAGAGCCGGTTAGAAAGCGGGTACTTCGGATCTTTACCGGGTTGCTCCGTTGTTGCCCCCATGGCCCGGCGGATACGGCGACGCACGTCTTCGATATCGGTGCGCTCGAACCATATCGCCCGCCAGTTGCCACGCATGGTGGCGTGCACGATATGGAACAGCACACAGGCGAGGAGCACCAGACCGGCGATCCAGTGGATCGTCACCCAGGCGAACTGGATGCCGACTACTGGAGCGAACCCGGTGATGAGCAGGACGAACATCGACGCTGCCATCAACCAGTGGAAGCTCCGCGATGCCATCGAATGACGTGCTATCTCTTCCGGTATGTCGCTCGCGTTGGTGGCGGCGGTGTCACCCGCTGCTGCCGCCGCGGCCTCGATCTTCGGCACGATCGTCTTGCGGAAGACCAAGTGGGCGATGACGAACAGGACGCCGGCGACGAGGGCCATCCAGAACAGGCTCCAAGAGATACGAATGAGGATCTCCTGGCCCCACGGGTTCTGGCCCCACTGCAAGAAATTCATCGGCGTCGCCCCTCAGGCCTGTGCGTCGCGAATAGCGCGCTTCACGAGGTTCCTCATGAGCGGGATCTTGTAGCGATTGTGCACTAGCGGTCGCGCACCCTGAATCGCCACTTCGCCCGCTGCCTCGGCCAACTCCTCGCTGACCTGCTCGCCGACGATCTGCTGCTCGACGCTGCGGAGTCTCATGGGCACACACGACACGGCGTTCACCACGATGCGAGCGCGCTGGATTACACCGCCGCTTACCTCCATCGCGGAAGCGATGTTGACGAGCGGGAAGTCCCACGCCTGCCGGTCGCGAGCCTTCTCGAAGTAGAACCGCGTGCCGGCCCAATCCGCCGGGATACGAATGCTCGTTAGCAAGTCGCTCGGCTCCAACACCGTCATCTGGGTGATGTTGGCGCCGGGACCGACGAAGAAATCCTCGGCATCGACGACGCGCTCGCCGGACGCATTGTTGATTACCATCTTGGCGTCCAGCGCGACCAGCGCCGGGGCAGTGTCGGATGGGTTCACCGCGACGCAGCGGTCAGCTCCGAACAGAGCGTGCTCGCGGTTGATCGATGTCGGTGTGTCCGCGTAACAGATGTTGCCGCCAGCCCGATAGCATGGCCAGCCGCCGCGGTAGTACCAGCACCGCGCATCTTGCGCCACGTTGCCGCCCAGGGTTCCTTGGTTGCGGATTTGCGGTGTTGCGACCTCCACTGCGGCGGTCGACAGGAGGTCGTATCCGGCGTTGACCGCGTCGTCGCCGACAACCTCCGTAAGGGTAGTCATCGCACCGATCTCGATGCCGTCGCCGGTGGTACGAATGCCACGAAGCTCGGAGATCGATCCGAGATCGACCACCACCGCTGGCCGGTGAATGCGCTCTTTGAGCCATTCGAAGCTGTCGAGCCCGCCGCCTAGGGTCCAGGCGTTGGATCCGTGTCGATCCAGCAATGCAACGGCGTCATCGACGGTGCCGGGTTGAAAGAGGTCGAAAGTCGGCATCATGTCGCGAATTATCGCCATCGTCTCTTCCTCCTTCCTACAGGTGAGCGGTGGGTTGGCGGAATGGTGCCGGAATGGACTCGAGTTCAGCCATGATCATCTCGGAAGTAATCGGTGTTCGGTTGAAGGCGGCCGCACCGAGCGCATCCTGGATCGCGCAGGCGACCGCGCCCGCTCCCGCTCCGACCGGCGGTTCACCGATGCCCTTGCACCCCACGGGGTTGTAGGGATCGGGTTCGTTGACCGCCGCCCATTGTACGTTGAGCGGCACATCGAGCATCGTTGGTGGCTTCGCCATGTGGAAACCCTTGGTGAAAGGCACGCCCCACTGCGGGTCATAGACCCACTTCTGGCTCACCGCGACGCCGAATCCCTGAATGCTGCCACCGTAGATCTGTGCGCCCAGGCTGCGCGGATGCAGCATGGTTCCACAGTCCGTAGTGGCGACGTACTCGACGATCTCGGCCTGCCCGGTCTCGACGTCGATCTCGACTCGTGCGAAGCCGATCACCCAGGTGAACGTTGAGCCTTCGCGCGGGAAGCTGTCCTTCGCCACCCCCATCAGGCCCTGCCCTGCCAGTGCCGTCGCAGACCGAACGGTGAAGTCGTTGATGTCCTCGGGGAGCTCGTGCCCGTCGAACTCGCCGCCGAGCGCCACGGCGCGGCGTGCGGCGGCGGCGAAGGTCATCGACCGTGAACGGTTGCCGCGGTGGTACACGCGGCCGCCGCCGACCTCGTATTCGCCCGCCGAACCGCCGAGATCGCGTGCGGCGATCTCCTGCAGCTTACGCTTAGCATCCAACCCGGCGGCGTAATTAGCGCGCGTGTGCGCATGGGTCGTCATGCTGCCGGCTTGAATAGAGCTGTACGGCATATTGCGAGCGGTGCTGCCCCAGACGACCTCTACCTGGTCCCACGGCATGTCCAGCACTTCTGCGGCGGCGCGAGCGGTATCGACGACCGAGTGCGTGCCAAGGTTGCCGATACCCTGGTGGACATAGAGCTTGCCGTCCTCCCTGAGGATGGCGAGGCCGTCGTAGCCGATGCTGCCTCCGATGAACGGGCTCACCGCTACTCCGACGCCGGTCACTTTGGTGCCATTTCGTTGGCCGCTCAGCTGGCTCTTCGCCTCCCAGTCGAAGAGCTCGGCGCCTAGATCAATCGCTTCACGAACGAAGGCGCTAGTTAGTCCTGCCTGGCCCGATCCGAACTTGGTGTCCTTGTCGGCGGCGTTGATCCGACGCATCGCCACTCGGTCGACTCCGAGTTGGCGCGCCGCCCGATCCATCAGCGGCTCGAGCATCGCCACCACTTGCACGCCCCCCGGCCCACGCTGGGCTGATCGAGGCGGGGTGTTGGTGAGCACGGTGACGCCGCGGAATCGCATCGTCAGGGGTGTGTAGGCTAGCGACCCGACCGTGCCGGCGGTGAACATATCGCCCTGACGGCCGTACGGTCCGTTGTCCTGAACGATGAACAGGTCGAGGGCGGTGAGCCGGCCATCGGCGCGCCAACCCATCCTGACCTGTGCCTGGAAGCCGCAGCGGGCGCGACCGATGTAGTTTTCTTCGGCGCGGGTTACCCGGTACATGACCGGCTTGCCGGTCTTACGCGCTAGCAGCGCCGGGATCGGCATGTTGACGGTGCCGGAGATCTTGCTGCCGAAGCCGCCGCCGCAGTACTCCGCCACCAACACGAGGTCGTCGGGGTCGATCCCTACACCACGCGCTGCGGCACCGGTAGTGCGCATGGTGCTCTGCGTCGAGGCGTGCAGGTACAGCTTGCCATTCTGCCAGTACGCCATGCAGCTGCGCGGCTCGAGAGGATGGTGCGTCAACGACTGATGGACGACGGTCTCGTCGAGGACGAAATCGGCCTCCGCGAAGCCCTCCTCGATATCGCCCATCTCCCATTCTGCGTTGACTTCGCCCATCGGGAGCTTGTCGTCGTTGGTTTCGAACGCTTGAGCGTCCCACTTGATCGAACGCAGGAGGGTCTCCCTTTCCTCGCGCACGAAGCTGTTGCCGCCAACGCGGGCGTCCGGACCCCCGGGTCGCAGGCTGTCGAGTGGGTCGACGACGAACGGCAGCGGCTCGAAGTCGACCTCGATGCGCTCGATTGCCTCGGCGGCGGTGGTCTCGTCGACCGCCGCGACGGCCAGGATTGCCTCGCCCTCGTAGAGCGGCTCCATGGTGAGGGCGCGCTCGGCGTAGGGGTCGTCGTTGGGCGGCAGATCCTCCGCGGTGATGACGCCCTCGACGCCGGGCATGCGCAGCGCGGCGCTGGCGTCGATGCGAGTGACGCGAGCGTGAGGCATCGGGCTCGACAGAACCTTGGCGAAGAGCATGCCTTCGGCGCGGAAGTCCTCCGCGTACCTAGCCTTGCCGGTGATCTTCGCCACCAGGTCGGGCGGTACGATGTCCTCGCCGATGAGCTTCCACTGACCGGCCATCAGTTGGCCTCCGCCGGCACGCCTTCACGCGTGTAGCGAGCGGCCTCCAGGGCGCAGTCGAGGATCTTGTGATAATCGCAGCACCGGCAAAGGTTGCCGGACAGAGCGTGGGCGGCCTCCTCGCGTGTGGGATCGGGGTTCTGGGCGACCATCGCCGTCATGGTCATGATGAACCCGGGGGCGCAGAACGCGCACTGGAATCCGCCGCCGTCGACAACCGCTTGCTGCACCGGGTGGAGCTCACCCGAAGGGCTGGCGAGGCCTTCGATCGAGACGACCTCGCGTCCACGCACGCTGTGCGTGAGCACCGAGCACGAGTAGTGAGGCACACCGTCGATCAGCAGCGTGCAGGCGCCGCACTCTGCCCGGTCGCAGCCGAGCTTGGTGCCGGTGAGCCCGAGCTTGTACCGCAGGGTCATGGCGAGCGTTTCCTGCGGCAGGATATCGACGCGACGTTGCTGGCCGTTGACCGTCAGCGTGACGAGACGCTCCACCGCGCCAGCGGCGCCTTGAGCCGTCGCAGTCCCGGCACCGCGGAACAGATAGGCCGTGGATGACACTGCAGCACCGCTCGCGATCACTCCCTTGATGAAGTTTCTCCGCGAAACGGCCGGGTCAGCGTCGGTGATGATCTCCACCTCAGACATAAACAGTCACCTCGTAGCAGCCAAACGCGTCCGCATCACCGATGCGACGAGGCATCGGCGCAGCAGCGGGTCCGCATGTGGTTCGTTCGCAGCCGTAATTCTGGTACATCCGGCCCGTATGAAGTAACAGGATCACGGCCGAAACACCAGAGCAACGGTGCAGTTTTTGGCGCCATTTCCACCAGTTTGCGCCTACTCGACATTGAGCGTGATCATGTTGCAGAGGCCGGGGTCGTCGAGAGTACGATGTTCCCCGTCGCCAATCTGCAGTGCGATGACGTGCTCGCCTGGCGCCAGGTCCACGTCGATCTCCATGGAACCATCGCCGAAGTGAACCCACGGGCTGGCCTTCGGAATCACAGTGCCTGTAGGCAGGCACTGCGTATCGATGCCAATGTGCATGTGACCGGCACCGGGGTGGACGGTTCCGTCGCCGGCGGGCTCGATAGTGAAGTTCTCGGCCCCGAATACAAGATGTACCGGTGCCT